>SL_3KL_010_SEDDRAFT_10000328_pt1 | contig 37109 bp, 33 predicted proteins | sample SodLakKL_010_SED_2_FD_10381 | JGI IMG/M metagenome (IMG submission 10381) | reverse complement strand
AACCGGCCGATTCCCGACCCGCTGGTCAGTCCCGACAGCCTGACGCCCGGCGAATCCCCGCCGACGCTGGAGCGGCTGCCGTACATCGTGGTCGTGGTCGACGAGTTTGCCGACATGATGATGATCGTGGGCAAGAAGGTCGAGCAGCTGATCGCACGCCTGGCGCAAAAGGCGCGCGCTTCCGGCATCCACCTCATTCTTGCCACGCAGCGGCCGTCCGTCGACGTGATCACCGGCCTGATCAAGGCCAATATCCCGACCCGGATGGCGTTCCAGGTGTCCTCGCGCATCGACTCGCGCACCATCCTCGATCAGCAGGGCGCCGAGCAGCTCCTGGGCCACGGCGACATGCTCTACCTGCCGCCGGGATCGGGTCTGCCCGAGCGCATTCACGGCGCCTTCGTGGACGATCACGAGGTGCACAAGGTGGTCAACTGGCTGAAGGAGCAGGGCGAGCCCGACTACCTCGAGGAAGTGCTGGCGGAAACGCAGACCACCACCGACGGTCTGACCATCGGCGCCAACGGACTGCCGGAAGCCAGTGCGGGCGACTCCGAGGATGAACTTTACGACAAGGCCGTTGCCTACGTGCTGGAGAGTCGCCGCGCTTCGATTTCCAGCGTTCAGCGCCAGCTCCGGATCGGCTACAACCGCGCCGCCCGGCTGATCGAGGAGATGGAGGCGCAGGGCGTTGTCAGCCCGCCGGAGCACAACGGCCAGCGCGAGGTACTGGCTCCGGCGCCGCCGCGCGACTGATGTTTTGGGTTTTTGCCTGATCCGTTCGCGCCGGTCGGCGCGCTTTTCACAGTGAGGATATTGCGGTGCTGCGGACTGTTACCTTCGTTTGTCTGGTTTTGTGCTGGGCCCTGGCCGCGGCCGACCCGCGCGAGCGGCTGGACCGTTTCGCCGCCGGCCTGGACTCCCTGTCCGGCACCTTCCACCAGGTCATCTTCGATGAAGACGGCTTCATCGTCGAGGAGTCACACGGAACGCTCAAGTTCATGGCCCCGGACCGCTTTCGCTGGGACTACGCGGAGCCATTCCCCCAGCAGCTGGTGGCCGACGGCGAGCGCCTGTGGCATTTCGACGAGTCGCTGGACCAGGTCACGGTTCGTGACCAGCCCGACGCGGCCGAGTCGCCGCTACTGGTGCTGACCCGGCCGGAGCTGCTTGATCGGTTCTACCGGATCGAAGCCAGCGGTCGGGATGATGAGCTGCATTTCGCGCCCCGGGACGAGGGCGGTGATTTCGAGCGCGCCAGCTTGCGCTTCGAGAATGACACGCCGGTGCTGCTGCTGCTGGTGGACAGACTGGTTGGGCAGACCACGCGGCTGGAACTCAGCGACATTCGCCGCAACCCGGAACTGGACCCCGCTGACTTCCGGTTCGAGCCGCCGCCGGGCGTCGACGTACTCGAGGGCTATTAGTCCCGGCGTCGAGCGCTGCCGGGCTGTCGGCCGCTGAGGGCGGAGAAACGCTCTTCGCGGTCGTGTTCAGGCTGCCGCGGCGGCTCCTGATCCACGGGAGGCTGGGCCCAGAATGGCCAGACCTGCGTCTGGGGTCGTACGGGCTCAACCACGGCCGGAGTCTCATCCTGCTGCGTGCGCTGCCGCCGTGCCTCGATCTGGCGCTCACGGCGTTCCTCGATGAAGGCGCGGTTGGCTTCGGCGCGCGCTTCGACGTCTTCCGGCGCATTGATGACGCTCAGCGTGGTGCCACCGATGTATTCCCGGGCTTCCTCATCGCAAGGCCGGTCACTGAAAATAACCGTTCCTTCTTCGTCGACGCAGCGGTAGATGCTGGCCTGGGCCAGCACGGCAGAAGAGACCATCAGGGTCAGGATGGCCAGGGCGAGCTTAGGCATGTCGTCTCCGGCGTGTGGTCATTCTTTGATCATATCAGAGCATGCGGGGCTTGTACCGGTCGTTAGGCGACCACGCTCAATAGCCGTCCGGGCGGTGAAACAGGCGCCGCAGCCGGGCGCTGAGATTGTCCGCGTTGACCACCACGATGAACACCTTGCGCAGCCGGTCCTCGGGGCACTCCAGCGCCTTGACGCCGTGCCAGGAATTGCCCTGGCGCTGGAACAGCAGTGAGCGGTTGCCCATCGCATTGGCGGTCCAGGCACGCTCGAAATCGTCGAAATCGGGCGCGCTGGAACGCTCGAAGCGCCCGCCGTCGTCGAGGATCACGGTCTGGCCACCCCAGTCGGCGCTCCACTCGTCTTCGGTGTTGAAGTAGAAGATATGCGAGCCGAGCTTGCGCTTGGCGTCGCAGTGCGGCGACACCGAGGCGCCGCGCGGCGCGTAGTGCCAGTGGTAGCTCAGGCGGAAGCGCCGGGTGGCGAACAGGCGCGCCAGCCATTCCTGGTAGGCCGGGCCGTTGAGTTCGGCAATGAACTGGTGCCAGGCCGGGTGCACGTCCAGGTCCGGGCGATACTCCAGCGCATAGCGATCGTGCGGCTTCTGGCCGTGCGCGCGCTTGCGGCCGAAGCTGGCTTTCATCATGTCCAGCGACGGCATGTTGCTGCGCAAAAGATCGAAGGCTTCCGGCGTCAGCAAGCCTTCCGGGTTCAGCCAGGGGTAGGGGGTGGCCTTGCGGAAGCTGTCGGTGGAAATCCCCTGCAGGCGGGATTGGTCAAGAATGCTGTTGGCGTTGCTCATTGAAATTCAGACCATGGTTAGGGATGCGGGGTTCAGCGGCCGGGCCGATGCGAAGACGCTCGGCGGCCAGCCTGACGGTGGCGGACAACTCGTCGTGCGCCGCCGGTACCGTGTCCGGCAGCTCGGCGCCGAAGCGCACGGCCAGGCCGCCGTCGATGAGGTGCTCGTGCAGTTGTTCGATCTGTCGCGGCGGCAGGATCCAGCCGCGTTCCAGAGCACGGGCGCACAGGTAGGTGCTGCCTTGCTGCGGCCGGATGCTGCCGCGGCGATTGATGCGCGGGCGCACCGCGCGATCGGCCACCGCGGCCGACAGGCGCTGCCACCGGCCGGGCTTGCGCCGGGGCGTAGGCCAGATCATGAAGACGCGGCCGCTGCTTGCCGCGTCGGCCAGCATGGACTCGCTCTCGCCGGTCACGATCAGCAGATCGGCATGGGCCAGAGCCAGCGGATAGGGATTGGCGGGGTCGCCGGGCTGCCATCGATACAGCAAATCCTGCTCCGCCATCCCCTGCTCAAGCGCGTTCAGCACCGGTGCACTGCGTCGGCCGGTCACCAGCAGCAGTTTCGCTTGACGCTCGGCAGCCAGCCGGGAAACCGCCTGCGCCAGCCGGGTGGCCTCGGCGGCATCCAGGCGATGGGAGCGCGAGTCGCCGCCGACCAGTACGGCAATTCTGCGCTCGGCCTCCAGCCAGTCCTGCCAGCGGACTTCAGGCTTTGAGTCCGGCTGGTCGGCCGCTTCGGATTTTCCGGCATTCAGGGGCAGCAGTGTTTGCAGCCGCATCGGGTGCGGCGGCAGGCCGAAGTGCCGGCACTGGACGGTAAGCCGGTTGATCCAGTCCGGCCGGCCGGCCTTGCGGCCGCTCAAAACCAGTCGCAAATTCGGATCTTGTCGCTGCATCAGCCGGGCCAGTCGGCTGGGCAGCCAGCCGCCGGCGACCACGATTCCGCCGCGGGCTGCATGGCGCAAGTCTTTGGGCAGGCCCAGGCCGAGCATCCGGCGCAGAACGAAGCTGACCTCGCTGATCTCCACGGGCAGTTCTGAAAGCTCGCGTCCGGACCAGTCGGCCAAGTTCTCGGCGATGGCGCGCGCCTGGTTGTTGTGCCCGGGCTTGCGGTGGGTCAGCACCTGGATCGGTCCGCTGTCTGCCGGCCCGCCGATCAGGCGCCGCGTTCTGCCCAGCGTGCTCCGGTGAAACAGAGTCCAGCGTGTCTGCGGGTGCAGTCGGGTGGTGGCTTCCAGCTGCTGGGTCCAGAACCACAGGCTGCGCCGGGTCTGACCGCCGCCGTGACGGAGCGGCTCGCGAATCCGCATCTCGAGCTGCGGGGACAGGCTGAACAGGCGTTCCAGCACCCACGGCAGGTCTGCGTCCGGCACGTGTTCCAGCAGTTGGCTGACCACCAACGAGGCTTGTAAGGGTGCCGGTGCTTCGGGGCCTAAGCGGTCGCGCCACTCGGCCGAAGGCAGATGGGCGCGGGCCTGCAACCAGCTTTCCGAGGGCCGCCGGGCAGTGACCGGCAGGAAGCCGGCCTGGTCGGCCTCGCGTTCCAGCTCGTGCCAGAGCGGATCGGTCGGGTTGTCGAAATAGACAAACTCGTCCGGGAAGGGACGCCAGGGCTGGGTGTGCAGGGTGGTGAAATGGACCAGGTGCGAGCGCTCCGGGTCGTACTCGCTGTCGCGCGCGTTCCAGCCGCCGTCCAGCTCGCCCCACAGCCCGGCCTTGCGGGCGCGAGCCTCCAGCGCCTTGCGGTTGAGCGAGCGCACGTCAGCCGCGTTCCAGCTCTCGCGCATGCGCGCGCAGTCGATCAGCATCACCGAGGTGTCGCGGTCGTTGATCGACAGGAATCCGGCCTCGCCCATGGGGGTGTCGAACAGCAGGGCAGGATCCTTGAGATAAATCTGGTCGGTGTCGTTGTAGATGGCCCGCCCGCGGTAGTTGGCGAAGGCGGGGATGGCAAAGCGGTAGTTGGTGAACCCGGTAAGCCAGAAGCGGCGCTGGAAGCCTTTAAGGTCCCGCATCAAGTAAATCTCATAAATCCTTGACGGATCGCGATGTTTTTCGACCGACCAGATGAAGATTCGCTCGGCGCGGAACTGGCCGCGCTCGGTGCCCAGGTAGATTCGAACCGGCGGCTTGCTGGACGGGCGTTCACCGCTGCGAACGCCGAGGATGATTTTTTCCGGGTGCTCGCGCCGGGCCGGCGGGCGTGCGGCATTGAAGACGGAGGGTTTGAGTCCGCGCAGGATGCGCTGCGTCAACAGGGGCATGGTCTCGAGTCCGGTTCTTGGACGCCAGTTGTTTCAGGAAATACCGGTCCGGGGCGAATCGCCCCCGGAAAAGGGGTGGCGCCGCCAGCGTCTCTGGTGCCAGCTCCACCACTGCGGATTGGCCAGGATGGCCTGCTGCATCAGATCAGCGATGATTTTAACCTCGTGCTCGAGCTCACGGGCGCCGTCCATGGCCAAGGGGGCTTCCAGCCGAAAAAGCCACTGCCGATCCACGCCGGTCAGCCGCACCGGGACTATGGCTGAGTCGGTGCGGCGGGCGAGTTCGACCGGCCCGGGGGGGAGCTGCAGGCGTTTGCCGAGAAAGTCCACCGGTACACCGCCGCGCTTGGCACCCTGATCCATCAGGATGAACAGAATCTCGCCGGCCTTCAGTGCTGCCAGCATGCGTCTTACACCGGTCGCCGGCGGCACGGCGGGGATGGCCTTGAGCCCCTGGCGCTGAATGCCGTCGCGGAAAAAGTTCGGGATGATCTTGTTTGATTCGCGATAGACCACGTGCACCGGGTAGCCCAGCTGGCCCAGGTGCACGGCCAGCGCCACGCCGTTGCCGGAGTGCATGCCCAGCAGCACGACGCCGCGTCCATCGACGCGCGCCTGGTCTAGCCGCTCCAGGCCTTCGACCGTCACGCTGCCCGCGAATGCGGCTGGACTGACGGCGCCGGAATAGGCAGCCGTGATCTCGAGTATGGCCCGGTCGTTGACCCGGTAGGCTTCGCGCAGCACATCCCTGACCCGATCTGACGCGCCGTGTTCCTTGCCCAGCAGCTGCTCCAGTTGCCCCTCGAGACCCCGGCGCTTGGCTCCCCCGAGCAGGAAGTGCCAGCGGCCGAAGCTCTCTCCGCAACGGCGCAGGCCGTCCATGCCGCCGAGCGCGGCCAGTCGCGCGCCCAGGCGCAGCAGATGAAAGCCGGTGCGCCGCAGGCGCTGCCGCGTGTTCAAGCCAGGTTCTCCAGGTGTCCGTCGCGCAGCCGCCAGACCTGGTCGGCTACCTGCACCAGGGCTTCGTCATGGCTGACCGCGAGCAGGCTCAAGCGCCCCTTGAGGTGCTCGACGGTTTCGACCACTGCCGCTTCCGAGGTCTGGTCAAGACTGCTGGTGGCCTCGTCCAGGATCAGCAGGGATGGCCGGTGGATCAGGGCGCGGGCGATGGCCAGGCGCTGCCGCTGGCCGCCCGACAAGGTGCCGCCGCGCTCGCCGAGCACGGTATGCAGGCCCTGCGGCAGGCGCTCGACAAAGTCCCAGGCATCGGCCAGACGCAGGGCTTCTTCGGCGTCGGCCGCGCTCAGATCGGGTTCGCCCAGGGTCAGGTTGTTGAACACCGTGTCGTTGATCAGCAGCGGATCCTGCGGCACGTATCCGATCATGCGCCGCCACTGGTGATGGTCGATCTCGAGCAGGCTGACGCCGTCGATCAGTACCTCGCCGCGGTCGGGATGCAGCAGTCCGGCGACCAGGTCGATCAGAGTGGTCTTGCCGGAGCCCGAGGGTCCGGTCAGCACGGTCAGCTGCCGCGCCGGAACGTCCAGGCTGACCTCGTCCAGCACCACGTGCTCGGCGTAGCGGAACGAGACGCGGTCGAAGCGGATGCCCCGCTCCAGGCTGGGCGCGCGAAAGCCGCGTGGTGGCTCGCGCTGGCTCTCGGCTTCTTCGATGGTGGAGCGCAGCGACCAGTAGGCGCTTTCGCTGATCACCATGTGCTGCAGGGCGCGCTGGGCCTTGGCCAGGTGGTTGACCGAGCGGGCGATGAGGAAAATCATGATCATCACCGTGGCCATGGGCATGTTCATCTGCACCAGGAAGAAGAAAAAGCCGATCCCGACCAGGATGGCCAGCATGGGCTCCTGCAGGGCGGTGAGTGCGGATTTTGCCAGGACCTGGTTCTTCAGCGCCTTTTTCAGATCGCGCGTCTGGCTCGACAGCATCTGGTCGACGTGGTCCTCGCGCGCCATGGCCTTGAGCGGCTTGACCGCGCCCAGCTGGTCGGTCATGACCGACAGCAGGGACTTCAGCAGCCCCGTTTGCTTGCGCCCGGCTCCGCCGGCCATGCGGATCAGGAAATGCAGCAGGCTGAGCAGGACGGCGCCGAAGCTCAAGGCAAGCAGGCTGGCCTGCCAGGAAATCATCAGGGCCAGGCCGGCGTAGATCACGGCGCTGATGGTCTGGGTGGCCATCACCGCGCCGTGAAAGAAGCCCTCGGATGCCCGGTGCGCCTCGGTGGCCATGGCGTTCGACAGCTTGCCGACCGGCTGGGCCAGGTAGTAGCGCCAGCGGCTGTGCATCACCGCGCGCACCAGCTGCAGGCGCAGATCGGTGGCCACGTGGGCCACGGTGTAGCCGACCTGGCGATTGGCCAGCAGCACGATGACGGCCTTCAACGCGATCAGGCCCACGCCCAGGCTGAGCAGGGTGACCAGGGTGGGCTCCAACCCCAGGCGCTCGACCACATCCAGCGCGATCTGCTCGGGCAGAGACGGGTCTTCCTCGGCCCCGGTGGCGAGGTTCAACATGGACAGCAGCAGCGACAGCCCCAGCCCGTCCATGACCCCGGCCACGATCAGCGCGGCCAGGGCCAGCGCGGTGCGGCCGGGATAGGCGCGAACGAAGGCGCTCAGCATGCCGAGCGAGCCTTGGCCGACGTTGTCGGTGGTCGTGCTCATCGGAAGCCTTTCCGACGCCACATGCGCCAGGCCAGTCCCCAGGCGGCCAGGCGCGGGTAACGGCGCATGCGCTCGGTTGGCTCGACCCGAACGCCGCTGTGGCGCTCGACCTTCCAGACGATGTAGTCGATGCCGTTGCTGAACGTGCCGGCGGCCTTGAACAGGCGGGCGAGGTTGTACAGTTTGCCGGTCACTCGTCGAAGCATCCAGACCGCTCGCGCGCTCGCTCGGGCCGAGATGCTGTGCCCAGCGGGGGTTTCGGTCAGGAGGCCGTCAGCGACCAGCGCATCGGACAGCATCTGCCAGTAGGCGGCGTCGGATTCGACCAGCTGGCGTGCCGCCTGCGGGGGTTCCGGCCGCAGTTCGCAGCGGTAGGTCATGGCCAGCGCGAAAGACCAGAAGGCCCGGGCCTGACGGGTCTCCGGCACCAGCGGCGCAACGCTGCCGGCGAAATGCCGGGCGGCTTGAGCGCGGGCGGCTGCCAGCTGCTCGCCCAGTCCATCGACGAGCCCCAGCACCAGGCGGCAGGGCTGGGTGAACCGCGCCCAGAAGTACAGATCGACCGGATGGCGGCAGCGACGCTTGAACTGCGCAAGCGAGATCACCGCGTACTTGCTGCGCAGGCGGCCGTCCGGGCTGTCGGCCTCCAGGTAGTAGACGTTGGGCGGCAGCAGGCGGTTGAGGGCGGCCGTCAGCCCGGGACCGTAAGCCCTGCGGTAGCCCGACACGATGACCAACAGGTCGACCAGGCCTTCGTCGATCTGGGCCCGCCGTCGGCACGAGCCGTACAGGATCACGCCCAGCAGGGCGTCTCCGAAGCGTTGCCGGATCGGCTCCAGCAGGGCGGGCAGGCCGCGCGGCGCCGCGCCGCCCAGGTCATCGAGCATCAGGGCTTCAAGGGCGCTCACGGGTGGAGGAAGCGGAAGACCGGACCGGACTCGATGTCCAGTGTCCGTGCCGGGTCCAGCGGGTACTCCTGGCCGTCCAGGCAGATCGAGGCCAGGCCGGAGACCCGGAGCCTGGGCACGTTGCCGCTGAGATAGCCCTGCCGGGGGCCGTCGGCCAGGGCCAGCCGGCCGGTCAGCAGCGCCGGCAGGCGGCGCCAGAAACCACGGGCGCCGCGCTGGATGGCGGTCAGGCGCACCGCTCCGCTGCCCAGTGCGGCGTAGGGGTTGAGCAGGCCGCTTTCATGCTGCAGTGAGGTGACCAGCAGGATTCTTGTCGTACCGCTGAGTTCTCCGAGCCCTTCTGCCTGCAGCTTCAGCTTGGGCAACGAAAAACGCCGGCGTCCGCTCAGGCCGAGCAGGCCCAGCTGCAGCAGTCGCAACGGTGTCGCGGCATTGCCCTGGCGCAGCCAGCCGCCGCGGGCGCGGTAGGCGTGGCAGTCGCGGATGACCGCATCGACCAGGGCGCCGGCGACGAAGAAGCCGTACAGGGTGCCGTGCTCGGAGCCGCTGATGCGCAGGACCGGGCGCTCCGTGCTGCTCCAGTCTTCCGGCCGGCTGATCAGGTGTTCCAGAGCGCCCAGCAGGCGCTCGTGGCTGCCCAGGTCGCGCGCGGTGAAATTGGTGCGCCCGCCGCCCAGCATGCACAGGGCCGGCGCATCACCGCGGTCGGCCTGGTCGGCCAACTCCGATACTGCGGCCTGCAGGGTGCCATCGCCGCCGATCACGATCAGCTGGTCCGATCGGCTCGGCTGGATCTCGGCCAGTGCGGCCGCGATCTCGACCGGGCCATGCACCCGGTAAATCGGAATCCGGCGTGCCTGGGCGATTTGATCGATGCGCTGGCTGCGGTTGCGCGTGGCCATGCGGAAGCTGTGCGGATTGGCCAGGATGAAGCGGCGCTGCCCAAGCGCCGCTTCTGTGGATGTGGTCGAATCCGGATTGATGGTGGCCACGGAGCCCACGTCGTCTGATTGGCGTTCGTCAGGGACTCGTGGCGCCGGCGCGATCAGGCGGCGGAACCCGAGCGCCAATTGCGGATGGCGGATTGTTCGGCCGGCACCTGGCCTGCGCTGCGGAACAGCTGGGCCACCACGCTGAAGTAATTGTCGTGGCAGGCGCGGGCGTAGGGAGAGTCCGAACCGAAGTGGGCGAGCAGGCGCCGGTTGGCTTCGCCCATGCTGTGGTAGGGCAGGCCGGGAAACAAGTGGTGCAGGGCGTGGTAGCGCAGGCCCACCGGGAACAACCAGACGGTGAGCCAGGTCTGGCCGGTGATGTTGACCGAGTCCTCGAGCTGGGCCAGGTGACTCATGGCCTCGCCGCGGTTGGAGTAGCTGTGCGCGGCCAGGTTGCGCACCCAGTTCAGGCCCAGGGTCCAGGCGTGCAAGGCCCAGGCCATCAGCCAGTGCACCAGCTCGACCGGGCCGAACGCGGTCAGGCCCACCCAGAACATGATCCAGGCGAAAGTCAGCCATTCCACGCGGTTGAGCTGCTGGCGCTCTTTTTTCGGGAAGGGCTTCTCGTAGTAGGGGTTGGAGACATAGGCCGAACCCTTGGTGAGCAGCCACTCGCGCGCCTTGGGGTGCAGCCTCGACAGCGGACCGGCGATGCCGAAGCGCAGCAGCGCCATCAGCGACAGCACCGGGATCTGGAACAGGTACTTGATTGTTTCCCTGAGCGGCGCGGAAGCCAGCGGCAGATATTCGCCATCACGAGGCGTTCCGAAGTGGGCCCGGGAATGATGCTCGATATGGTTGCGATACAGAATCCACGGCATCAGCAGCGGGATTCCGATCAGCAGGTTCCAGGCGCGCTTGAAACCGGTCATCTCGTTGCGCGTCATGTGAATGATTTCGTGCATGAAGGTGCCGGCGCGGTAGAAGAACACGCCGGCAAGCACGAAACCCAGAATCTGCCAGGCCGAACCGGTCGGAGCCAGGAAAAATGCGGCGGTAGCAGCCCACGCGGCCGCCGCGCTCAGCAGCAGATCAAGCCAGTAGACGGCGGGCTTGCGCACAAACAGGTCTTCAACCTGTCCGTGGGCTTCGCGAATCCACTGGCGTTCGGCATTGGCATCCATCGTTTTTTCCGATTTCTCGAGCTGCGTTGATCAATCCCCCATTATACCGGGGAGCGTTCAAGAACCGACATATCGCGCCCTTGGAAGGCTCGGGGATGACTTAAAATGCCAGATTGGCTGAAAAGAACGCCTCGAAAAACCTGTGGGCCACGGATGATCGATCGTCTCAGACTCTATCGCGCCGGTATCTGGGCGCTGACCGCGCCGTTGCCGCGCAGCCGCCGCAAGGCCTTGCGGCACCGCCTGCGCGCGGGCCTGGACAATCGGCGCGTGCTGGCCGCCGACATCCTGGTCCTGTCGCGCGCCAAGAGCGGCCGCACCTGGCTGCGCGCCATGCTCTCGCGCCTCTACCAGCGTCGCCATGGCTTGCCGGAGCAGCAGTTGCTCGAGTACGACAATTTCCACGCCCAGGCGGCCGCCGTCCCGGTCATCGCCATGACCCACGGTCACTACCTGGACCACCTGGCGCGGCATCCGCGCCACGGCCAGGGGCTGAAAGCCCTGCCGGTGGTGTTCCTGCTGCGCGACCCGCGCGACGTGGCGGTGTCCGAATACTTCCAGTCCACGCGCCGGGCCAGTGCCTACAAGCGCGAGTTGTACGAGGTCGAACAGCAGGGCTCGATGTTTGATTTCGTCATGCACTCGCCGCTGGGCCTGCCGGCGATCTGCGAATACCTGAACTTCTGGCACCGGGAGCTCGATGGCTGGCAGCGTGTCTACCGCCTGTTCTACGAGCGGCTTCGGGCCGAGCCGCGCGAGGAATTGGCCAGCCTGCTGGCGTTCCTGGAGCAGGATTTCAGCGCCGAGGAGATTGACGAGGCGGTCGAATTCACCTCCTTCGAGGCGCTCAAGCGCAAGGAGCGCGAGAACTTCTTCCACAACAGCCGCCTGCAGGCGCGCAACGTCGAGGATCCGGATTCCTACAAGGTCCGGCGCGGCAAGGTCGGCGGCTACCGCGACTACTTCAACGATGAAGAGATCGGGCGCATCGACCGCCTGGTGAGCGAGCGCCTGGCCCCCGAACTGCTGGCCCGGTTCGCCGGCTGATCCGGTGACGGCTCACGGCCTGCTCATCCTGCCCTGCGAAACACGGGTCAGGGAGTTCGACGCCAAGCTGCTGCTGGCCCTGCTCGCGGCCGCGCGCGGCCACTCGGCCGTCGTCGGCAGCAAGAAAAACATCGACCTGAGCCTGGGCCGCTTCCGCCCGGGGGTTTATGTCGGCAAGAGCCTGACCGCGCGCAGCCGGCATAACCTGGAGATCGCGCGCGCCTGCGGCCATCGCCTGGTGCTGTGGGACGAGGAGGGCCTGGTCTGGGCCTCGCGCGAGGTGTACTGGAAGACCAAGGTCGATGCAGCCACGCTGAACACACCCGAACTGCTGATCGCCTGGGGCGAGGACAACGCCCGGGCCTGGACCGAGCATCCCGACTACCAGGGCCCGCCCGTGCAGGCGCTGGGCAATCCGCGCGCCGACCTGCTCACGCCGAGATTGCGCAAGCTGTTTGCGGCCGAGGTGGCCGACATTCAGGCCACCCATGGTCGCTTCATCCTGCTCAACACCAATTTTTCCCGGGTCAATCACCTGCAACCGCGCCAGAACCGCCATCTGAAGTGGCTGCGCGAGCAGCGCCCGGACGATCCGCGCGGTGGTTTCGCGGCGCACAAGTTCGAGCTGTTCCAGGCGTTCCAGGAATTGATTCCTGCGCTGGCCCGCAGCCTGCCCGAGGTCAATCTGGTGATCCGGCCGCACCCCAGCGAGCGGGCCGACACCTGGGAGCACCTGTTGGCGGGTTTCGACAATACGGCCGTCGCCCAGCACGGCAACGTCGTGGCCTGGCTGCTGGCCAGCCAGGGTTTGATCCACAACGGCTGCACCACCGCGGTCGAGGCCTACCAGTTGGGCCGTCCGGCCCTGGCCTACCGGCCGGTGCTGCCCGAGCAGTACGATCACCCGCTGCCGAACGGCATCAGCCTTTCGGCGGCCAGTGTCGAGGAGGTCCGGGACTGGGTGGGTCGCGCCGTGACTTCACCCGATGCGCTGTTCGCCGAGCAGGCTGCGGGGCGAGGGCGGGCCTTGATGAGCCGTGCCCTGGCCGGACTGGATGGGGATGAGCTGGCCTGCGAGCGGATACTGGATAAGCTGGATGCGATGCTGCGGCCCGAGGCCGGAGCGGCGCGTTCCCGGCGGCGCTGGACGGCAAGCCTGCTGGGTCTGCGCCGGCTTCTGCGCCTTGTCGAGGAGCGGATTCCGGGCACGGCCAATTACCGCCCGTACCTGTCCCACATGTTCCCTGACATTGACCGGGTCGAGGTCGAGCAACGCTGCCGGCAAATGGCGGGCTGCCTCGGTCTGGACCAGGTGCCGGAAGTGCGCCAGCTGGAAGCCAACGTGTTTCGCCTGGACCCTGCCTGAGCCGCCATGCTTGGTAAAATGCGAGACGGGCCGAAGCCCCATCCTTTCTCGCTGACCTTCGAGTAACGCTTTCATGACCACAGTCAAGATTCTCGGTGCCGGCTCCATCGGCAATCACCTGGCCCACGGCGCCCGCCAGATCGGCTGGCAGGTCGCCATCGTCGACGTCGATCCGGCTGCCCTGGAGCGCACTCGCAGCGACATCTACCCGGCCCGTTACGGCGCCTGGGACGAGGAGATTCGCCTGGCCACGCCGGACCAGATCAACGGCGAGCATTTCGATGTGGTCATTTTGGGCACGCCGCCGGATACCCACCTGGCCCTGGCCCTGGCCGAGATGCGCGCCAGCCGCCCGAAGCTGATGCTGATCGAAAAGCCGCTGTGTCCGCCCGATCTCACCCCATGCGCCGAGTTGGTGCGGGTGGCGGCCCAGCACGATGTGCGCGTGCTGGTCGGCTACAACCACCGGCTGACTGAGCACACGCGCATCGCCGTCGACTGGCTCAAGGCCCATGCGCTGGGCGAGATCACGACCCTGCGCGCCATGACCCGCGAGCACTGGGGCGGCATTTTCGCCGCTCATCCCTGGCTGTCCGGTCCGGCCGATACCTACCTGGGTTTCACCTCCCGAGGCGGCGGTGCCCTGGGCGAGCATTCGCATGCGATCAACATCTGGCAGTACTTCGCCGAGCTGGCCGGCTGTGGACGCATCACCGAGGTCGCCTGCATGCTCGACGAGGTCGAAGTCGAGGGTGCCAGCTATGACCGCATTGCCCAGCTGTCGGTGCGGACCGATCGCGGCCTGGTTGGCACCATCGTCCAGGATGTGGTGACCCGCCCGGCGCAGAAGTGGCTGCGCCTGGAAGGCGCCGACGGCTACCTGGAATGGCAGGTCAGCGTCGACGCCGAACACGACCTGGTCAGGATGGTTGGCCACGACGGAAGCATCCGGGAAGAGCGCGTGCGCAAGACGCGGCCGGACGATTTCCGCGGTGAAATCGAGCACATGGCCGATCTGCTCAAGAACCCCGACCAGGCCTCGCCGATCGATCTGGAAGCGGGCATGGACACCATGCGCGTGATCGTCGCCGCGCTGCGTTCGGCCCGCGAGGGTCGTTTCGTCCGCATCGAAAACTGAGTCCCGCATGCGCGCCGGGCAACGAATCCTGGTCGTGGTGCCCGCCCGCGGCGGCAGCAAGGGCATCCTGCTGAAAAACCTCCACCCGGTTGGCGGCAAACCCCTGCTGCTGCACACGGCGGAGCTGGTCCAGCGGCTGGACTGGGTCGATCGGGCGGTGGTGTCGACCGACCATCTGCTCATCCGCCAGACCGCGATGGAGGGGGGGCTGGATGTGCCCTTCATGCGTCCGCCCGAGTTGTCCGGCGATCGCATTGGCGATATCGAGGTACTGACCCAGGCGCTGGAGGCAACCGAGGCTGACGACGGGCAGCGCTACGACATCGTGGTCATGCTGCAGCCGACCTCGCCGCTGCGTAGCGCCGAGGACGTGACGGCGGCGCTCGACAAGCTCATCGACGAGCAGCTGGACTCCGTCTGGACGGTCAGTCCGACCGACCTGAAGGCCCACCCCCTCAAGCAGTTGAGCGTGGACGCCGATGGCAGGCTGGATTTCCACGACCCGCGGGGTGCGAAGATCGTGGCGCGGCAGCAGCTTGAGCCCGTTTACCATCGCAACGGCGTGGCCTACGTTCTGCGCCGGTCGCTGCTGGAACAGGGTCGCTTGCTGGGCGCGCGAGCCGGCGCCCTGGTGATCGAAGATGCGCAGGTCAGCATCGACACGCTGGAAGACATTCAGCGTGTAGAGGCCGTTCTGGCGCAGCGTGAGCCCGCATCGGCATCGTCAACGGCAGCCGCGTTGGCGCGTCCGCGCAAACTGGTCATCGACATCGACGGCGTGCTGGCCGAGGCCGTGCCCGATCTGGACTACGCCGCGGCCGGGCCGATCAAGGACAATGTGGCCAGGGTCAACGCCCTTCACGCGGCCGGTTGCCACATCACCTTGTACACTGCCCGTGGTTCGGGCACCGGCAAGGACTGGCGCCAGGTGACTGAAGAACAAATGACGCGCTGGGGCGTGCGCTACGATGAACTCAAATTCGGCAAACCGCCCGCGGATTACTACGTGGACGACCGCCTGGTCAGCCTGACGCAGGCCTTGAGCCTGTGCGGTCAGCCCGATCCTGTGGCCTGAGGCCCGATCATTCTTTGCAAGGAAGCTAAACCAGCCATGAGCAAGATTTTTGAAGATCTGCACATTTTCGAGATGGCCAACAACCACCAGGGAGACGTGGGTCATGGCCTGAAGATCATCGAGGCAGCGGCGCGCCTGGCGCGCGAGCACCGGGTGCGGGCGGCGGTCAAGTTCCAGTTCCGCGAGCTGGACAGCTTCATCCACCCGGACGCCAGGGGCCGGTACGACATCATGCACATCCCGCGCTTCGAAAGCACGCGCCTGGACGACTCCCAGTTCCGGCGGCTGGTAGACGCCACCCGGGCCGCGGGCCTGGTGACCGTGGCCACGCCGTTCGACGAGCCCTCGGTCGGCCTGTGCCAGGCACTGGGCGTCGAGATCATCAAGGTGGCCAGCTGCTCGGCCACCGACTGGCCCCTGCTGGAAGAAATCGCCAAGGCCAACAAGCCGGTGATCGCATCGACCGGGGGCCTGTCGATCTACGAAATCGACAACCTGGTGACCTTCCTGCACAAGCGCGTGCCCGAACTGGCGGTGATGCACTGCGTGTCGCTGTATCCGACGCCGGCCGAGCAGCATGCGCTGAACTTCATGGCCAAGATGATCCGTCGCTACCCCTACGTGACCATCGGCTATTCCGGCCACGAAGCACCGGACAATACCGAGGTGGTGATGCTGGCAGTGGCCAAGGGAGCCAAGCTGCTCGAGCGTCATTTCGGCGTGGCCACCGACCAGATCAGCCTGAACAAGTACTCCATGAACCCCGAACAGGCCGGCCAGTGGATTGCCGCGGCCGAGCGCGCGCGCGCCATCTGCGGCGTCGACGACGGCAAGCACGTCAGCCAGGGTGAGTACGAGTCGCTGCTGCAGCTGCAGCGCGGCGTGTTCGCCCGCCGGGCGATCAAGAAGGGCGAGGCTATCGAGCGCGGCGACGTGTTCTTCGCCATGCCATGCCAGGACGGTCAGTTGACTTCGGGCAAGTTCGGACAGTACCGTGCGCATTTCGTCGCCAGCCGCGATTACTCGGAAAACGAAGCGGTGTTCGAGCACGCCCAGCACGACCAGTACTCCCAGCTGCGCGGCATCCTGCACGACGCCAAGGGCCAGCTCTACGAGGCTGGTATCGCGCTGGGCGACGACATCAGCATCGAGGTCTCGCACCACTATGGCCTGGACCGTTTCCGCGAGACCGGCTGCGTGCTGATCAACTCGATCAACCGCGAGTACTGCAACAAGTTCCTGATCATGCTGCCGGGCCAGAAGCATCCGCATCACAAGCACAAGCGCAAGGAAGAAACCTTCCACATGCTGTGGGGTGATCTGGAGGTGGATCTCGAGGGCGACATCATCCATCTGAAGCCGGGCGACAAGCTGCTGGTTGAGCGCGACCAGCTGCACGCGTTCCGCACCCGCAAGGGATGCATCTTTGCCGAAATCTCGACCCAGTCGATTCGCAGCGATTCGTACTATGCCGACGAGGCGATCGCGCGCATGGACACGATGGAGCGCAAAACCATCGTCGAGGGCTGGTGAGGTAGGGGTCGGCGGCGAGTGGCGCCGGCTGCTGGCGATCCGTGGGAGTTTGGGGGTGGCGGCGAGCGGCGTCGGCTGCTGGCGAGCCGTGGGTCAGATCGGCTTTTGCGCTGCGTCCGGTTCTCGGGCGCTTTGGTGCCACTGAGACTCCTTTCGTGCCACGTCCCGGTTCTCGATTTCGTTTCTGAGCAAGTGGGTCGGATGGATGCGGTGAGACAGTGCCCGCCGCCGCGACCCACGGCTCGCCATCAGCCGACACCACTCCCCGCTGAGGGTTGGGTGCAGGGTGTTAGACGTGCCTCCGCTTGCCATCTCGGAGATTTGCAGGTTTCAGGGGGGACTCCGGAAAGACATTGCCGACTGCCGCGACCCACGACGCTCCGGCACCCCACAGCACTCTCCGAGGATGGGTTGTTGCAGGCTGGTCAATGTGCCACCCCCTCCCATCTCTCAAATCTGCTGCATCCGGGGGTGTCGTGGGATTCGGGCCGGGCGGGGCGCGGAAGCTGCCCGCATCTTGCAGCATCTTTACGCGCCGCAGTGGCCTGATGGAACCGGCACGGCACGCCGGGCGGCAGAGGAGGCACTTCGCGGGCACCCAGCTCCACTGAACCTGAAGGCATCGTCTCAGCCGATCGCCCCGCCCGGCCCGAAGCCCCACGGCACCACCGGATGCTCGGAACCCACTACAGGCAACCTGAATCCGAAAGAATCAAGCCCGATCACCCCGCCTGCCATGAAGGCCCACGGCACCAGCGGATGCTCGGAACCCTCTACACGCTTATGTTCAGCCGATCAGGCAGGAACGTTGATCTCCGCCAGCGCCCCGACAATCAGATCAACGTCGTCGTCGCTGTGCGCCGCGCTCAGGGAAATCCGCAGGAGATTCAATCCGGCTGGTGTGGCCGGCGGAATCATCAGGTTGGCGTAGACGCCTGCTTCGAGAAGGCTGCGCCAGTGGTGCAGGGCGCTGGCCCGATCAGGCAGGATGATGGCGGCGACCGGCCCGGGCTGCTCGCTGCCCATGCGGTAGCCCAACTCGCGAACTCCCGCGTACAGGCGGTTGAAGTTGCGCTGCAGCCGGGCGCGTAAATCCTGTCCTTCGACCAGGCGGCGGAGCGCGGCGCGGGTGCCGGCGATGGTGGCCGGGGAGGGCGAGGCGGTGAAGATGTAGGGCCGGCAGGCCAGTCGCATCAACTCCAGTTCCGGATGCGGAGAGACGCAGAAGCCGCCGATGCCGGCCAGGCTCTTGGAAAAGGTGCCGACGACGAAATCGACCCGGTCGAGCAGGCCGCTGGCCTCGGTCAATCCCAGGCCGCGCTCGCCGAACACGCCAAAGGAGTGGGCCTCGTCCACCAGCAGCCAGGCGCCGTGGCGCTCCTTGACTTCGACAAAGGCCTCCAGCGGAGGCTGATCGCCGAGCATGGAGTAAAGACCTTCGACCACGATCAGCGCGCGCTTGGCGTCGGCCCCGAGACGCTCCAGGCGACGGTTCAGGTTGTCGGGATCGTTGTGCCGAAAGCGGATGGTTTCCGCCTGGCTCAAGCGTGCGCCGTCGTAAATGCTGGCGTGGCTGTCGGAGTCCAGCAGCAGGTAGTCGCCTTTCCCGGCCAGCGCCGAAAGGCTGCCCAGGTTGGCCTGATAGCCGGTGGAGAAGACCATGGCCGACGACCAGCCAAAAGCTTCTGCCAGTTCTTGTTCCAGCGCGCGGTGGCTGTCGTAGCTGCCGTTGGCCATGCGCGAACCCGTGGTGCCCGAGCCGAACTCGGCGAGCGCCTTGCCGGCCGCTTCGATCACCGCGGGATCGTAGGTCAGGCCCAGGTAGTTGTTGGTGCCGGCCAGCAGGACCTCGCGTCCGCCGATGCGCCCGCGCGTTGCCGACAGCACGGCTTCGATCGGTGTTGCGATGGGGGCCGGAGACACGCCGCCCAACGCTGCGCGCGCCTCGGCCAGCGGCTGGAACTTGTCAAACAGGCTCATGATTGCTCCTCGATCAGTTCGGCCAGGCGTGCCGCCAGCTCTTCCAGCGTGTTGACCTCGGCCAGCAGGTCGACCGGCACCGAAAGATCCAGTTCATCCTCGATTTCCATGACCAGGTTCATGATCTGGACCGAATCCAGACCGGCCTCGGAGCTCAAACCGTGGTGCCAGTTCAGATGCGGGTGTTCGGGCAGGGCCCGGGTCAGCGCGGTCCCGATGGCTTGTCGGGCTTTTAGCAGCGAATCGCTCGTCATTGTCTCCAGCCGGGAAGTTCGGGCAGCGCCGCTTCGAGCAGGCGCTGCGGGGACCAGTGGGGCAGAACGTCGGCAAGTTTACTATCGCAGACCCAGTCGATGTGAGTAAGCTCTCGCACCTTGCCGGGCACCAGGATGGGCGGCGCCGTGCGCAGCCTGGAGGAATAGAGATTGACTTGGGCGGCGACGCGCAGGGCCAGGTGCGGTAGCGGCAGGATTCTGACCCGGCGTCCGCTCAGGTGGGTCGCCAGTTCCGCCACATCGGCCCAGCAGTAGCCGCGCGGTCTCCCATCGTCCAGGCAGTGGGTATGGCGGCCTAGTGCCGGTTGGGTGAGCAGCAGGCTGATGGCCGCGCACAGGTCATCCACATGCAGTAGCGAGAAGCGCGCCTCGGCCGGTCCTGCCCGCAGCAGGATCCCGCGCGCCAGCATGCGCCACAGCGGCTCCAGGGCCGGGTCATCCGGGCCGTAGACCGCTGGCGGGCGCAGGATGAACCAGTCCAGGGCGCTGGTTTCCACCAGGCTTTCTCCGGCTCTCTTGCTGGCCGCGTAATGGGACAGTTGGGGCTCGCGTGCGGCCAGGCTGGAGACCAGGATCAGGCGCGCGCCGGGCTGGTGGCGCTCCATGGCCTCGACCAGGCGTCCGGTTCCGGCCGCGTTGACGCGGGCGAAGTCGGTGTAGCTGCGTCCGGCAATCGCGCCGGCAACGTGGACCACGGCGTCACAACCCTCGGTCAGGCGGGCCAGCGCTGGCGGCGAATCCAGGTCGCCCTCGACCAACTGCAGTCCGGGACGCGCACTCAGGCTGCCAGGGCGCCGCACCAGCGCGCGCACGCGCAAGCCGTCGTCAGTCAGTTGCTGCAGCAGACGGCGCCCGATGAAGCCGGTGGCACCGGTCAGGCCGATGAGCTGGCTCATACCGAAAGCACGGCTTTGGTCGCTGCCGCTCAGCTGCGCGAGGGCTCGGCAGCCTCGGTGTGCGGAGTGCGATCGACCAGCTCGCGCGGCAGGCACTGGCGCTGCTCAAGCTGGTTGCGCTTGAGGAAATCAAGCCTTGCGCCGCTGCGCGAAAGCTTGCCTGAAGAAGTCCGCGGCAGCGTGTGCAATGGCACCAGTTCGATCAGGCAGGCGATGCCGAATTCGGACTGGATGCGCTGCTTGAGCCGTTCGACCAGGTCGGCCTGGCGGAAGCTGTCCTGTTCCCGGCACTGGACGACCAGCACCGCGACATCAGAGCCGTCTTCACCGGGGATGGCGAAGGCCGATGCATCCTCCGGACGGACTTCCGGCTGCTGCTCGGCCACGTACTCGAGGTCCTGCGGCCAGATGTTGCGGCCGTTGATGATCAACAGATCCTTCGCCCGCCCGGTGATGAACAGGGAATCACCGGCCCGGTAGCCGATATCGCCGGTGTTGAGCCAGCCATCGGCGGACAGGGCGGCGGCGCTGGCTTCGCGATTGTTGGCGTAGCCGCTCATCACGCTCTTGCCGCGCAGGAAGATGGTGCCGCACTCGCGCTCGGCGGCGAGGCGCCCGTCAGCGGTGCGGATTTCAACCTGGTAGCCGGGCAGGGGACGACCGCAGTTGACGAATTCGGTGACCCGTCCGCCGGCAGCGGGCCCGGTTTCGTCGACCAGCACGGCGATACGGTTTTCCGCCAGTTGGTCGGCATCGAGCCATTCGCTGTCCAGACCCTGGCCCAGGGGAGCGAAGCTGACCGCCAGCGAGCATTCAGCCATGCCGTAGCAGGGCAGGAACGATCCGGCGCTGAATCCGGCCGGCTGCAGTGCTTCGGCGAACCGATGCAGCCAAGGTGCGCGAATCATTTCGGCGCCGACCCCGGCCACCCGCCATGCCGACAGATCGTAGCTGGCGACGTCGCTGTCGCGCAGGCGCCGCGCGCACAGCGCGTAACCGAAAGGTGGGCTGAAGGAGATGCTGGATCGGTTGCGCGACATCAGGGACAGCCACAGGCGCGGGCGCATGGCGAATTCGCGCGTGCCGAGATAATCGACCGACAGCTGCGACACCACGGGACCAAGGATCAGGCCGACCAGGCCCATGTCGTGGTAGTAGGGTAGCCAGGACATGAAGCGGTCGCCGCGCCGGATTTGGACCCCGTACTGAAGGATTCCCGCCAGGTTGTGCAGGACCGCGGCCTGGGTGATCATCGTGCCCTTGGGGAAGCGCGTGCTGCCCGAGGTGTATTGCAGGTATGCCAGTTCCGACGGAGCCGGCGGCTCGGGCAGTTCAGCGCTGGGCGTGAGCTGTCGGAAGCTCGCCATGCTGCCGGCGAGCTGCAGGTCCAGGCCCTCGGCCGCCTCGGCCAGGAAGCCGGCGAAACTCTCGGGGGCGAATGCGGCGCGCGCCTGGCAGTCGATGAGCATGGCGCGGAGATGCTCGACGAAAGCACTGCGGCCACCGAGGTGAACGGCCGCGGGCAACGGCACGGGAACCAGGCCGGCATATTGGCAGGCGAAAAAGACCACCAGGAAATCCGGGTCGGTGTCGGCCACCAGCGCGACCCGGGTGCCGCGTTCGAAGCCCAGGCCGTGCAGGCGATGGGCCAATTCAATCGCGCGCCGGCGCAGTTCGGCGTAGCTGACGACACGGGTCAATTCACCACGGCCGTTGTAGAAATTGCAGCCGGTGGTGCCCTGGGCCGCGTAATCCAGAGCATCGGCCAGGCTGCGGTATCCCGAGGTCTTGAGCGGCAGTGAGTTCTCGGTCGGGGTCGGCTGCAGCATGAGTGGCGTGGGTTCCCTCTCCTGGTCTGTCCGGCTCATCGGTAAAGTGAATACGGGCCAGCTAAACCTCTAATTATAGATTGATCGTAATGTAAAGGAAACATTCAATGTCTTTCAGGCCACCCGCGCAGCCCTGCCGACACCGTTTCCGGTTACATTGGGCGCGCCGGAGCATATTGGGAATCTTCGCATATCCATGAGCCGACTTGTCAGCATCGAGCCAGTCCGGAATCGTCGGGACTGGCGGGAATTCTACGGCTTGCCGGACCAGATCCAGGCGGCCGATCCCTGCTGGATCAAGCCACTTCACCTGGAGCGCAAGTCGCTGTGGTCCAGGCGCAACCCATGGTTCCAGCACGCCAAAGCCCAGGCGTTCATCGCCCGCCGCCAGGGGCGTGCCGTCGGCCGGATCAGTGCCCAGGTCGATGAACTCGAGCCGTCGGCTGACGGACAGCGGCTTGGCTATTTCGGCCAGTTCGAGTCCATCAACGATCCGGATGTCGCGCACAGGCTGATCGATGCGGCCGTCCAGTGGGTCGTGCAGCACGGCTGCAGCCAGTTGCGCGGTCCCTACGACCTGGGCATCAACCAGTCCTGTGGCCTGCTGGTCGAGGGCCGGGACACTCCGCCGATGCTGATGATGGGACATGCGCCTGGCTACTACCGTGAGCTCATGGAGGCTGCGGGCCTGGGAAAGCAGATGGACTTGCTGGCCTACCTGTTGCCGCCGGATTTCGCCGCCCCGCCGGCCATGCAGCGTTTGCTCCGGCGCAGCGCTGGTCGTATCCTGTTCAGACCGCTGGATTTTTCCCGTTTCAAGGATGAGATCGACCTGCTGCGCGACCTGTTCAACGACGCCTGGGCGGACAACTGGGGCTTCGTGCCGGTCACCGAGGCCGAGTTTCGCTACATGGGCAGGGAAATGCGCAAGATCCTGAAGCCTGCCTACACATCGATCGCCGAACTCGATGGCCAGGCGGCCGGTTTCATCGTGGCCTTGCCCAACCTGAATGAACTGATCGCCGATCTTGACGGACGCCTGTTTCCGACCGGATGGGCCAGGTTGTTGTGGAGGCTGGCGCGTGGGCGGGTCCGCTCGGCCAGAGTGCCCCTGATGGGCGTGCGGCAGCGTTACCAGCGCGGTGCTCTGGGGGCGGCCATGAGCTTCGGCATGATCGACGGGGTGCGTCGGGCACTGCATGCCGACGGCATCGACCGAGTCGAGGTGTCGTGGATCCTGGAGACCAACCAGGGCATGAATTCCATGATCCAGGCCATGGGTGGGCAGTTGTACAAGCGCTATCGCCTGTATGGCATGGCGCTGGGCTGAGTGCGGCGTGACTGACCCGATTGACGTCGTCCTGCTGGCCGGTGACCGCGGTCCGGATGATCCTCTGGCCCAGGCCGCGGGCGTGCGCGGCAAGACCCTGGTGCCTGCCGCCGGAACAACCCTGCTGACCCGTGTCGTCAGGGTGCTGGCGGAATGGCCGCGGCTGGGCCGCCTGGTCATTGTCGCCCCGGATCATGACGAGTACCGGGCGGCCGTTGCTGAGGTGGAATTCGGCGCAGCGCCGGAACTGACCTGGGTGGCACCCGAGCGCTCGCTGAGCGCCAGCGTGCGCGCCGGTGCGGCGGCGAGCCGGGGCGCGATCCGACTGCTGCTGACTGCCGATCACGCGCTGCTGGACCGGGCCTGGCTGGAGGCCTTGCTGCAGGCGGCCGAGGCCCACCCTCAAGCCACAGTGCTGGTGGGGGTCACCGATTGGACGGCGGTCATGGCGCGCTTTCCGGGCAGTCGCCGCACGCGTTATCGCTTCAGCGATCAGTCGATCTGCGGTACCAACCTGTTCGCCCTGCGCGAGCCGGGACTGGATCGGCTGCTGGAGGTCTGGCAGGGTGTGGAGCAGCAGCGCAAACGACCGTGGCGCATCGTCAGCCTGCTCGGCTGGGCCAACCTCGCGGCCTACCTGGCCGGCAGGCTCAGCCTGGATCGCGCCTTCGGCGCGCTGTCGCGGCGGCTGGGCATCGAAATCGTGCCGGTGCGCATCCGTGATCCCCTGAGCGCCGTCGACGTGGACTCGCCGGCAGACCTGGCCCTGGTCGAGTCGGTGCTGTCCGGCCAAGGGCGCGCGGCATGTTGATCCAGCGCTACCTGGCCCGCGAGATCTTGCGCCCGGTGGTCGGCATCTTCACGTTGTTGGTGATCGTGGTGCTGGTGTTTTACGCCAGCCAGGTCCTGGCGCGGGCGGCGCTGGAGGGCTTGCCGATGGACATCGTGCTGCGTCTGGCCGGATTGCGCCTGGGCCTGTTCCTGGATGTGCTGATACCGATCGCGCTGCTGCTCGGCGTGGTCGTCGGCCTGGGCAGACTGCAGGCTGCGCACGAAATCACGGCTCTGGCCGCAGTGGGTGCCGGCCGTCGGCGGGTGCTGCTGGCCCTGCTGCTCTGGGTGCTGCTGCTGGCCGCACTGGTCGCGGCCACCTCCATGCTGTTCCGGCCCTGGGCTTACTCGGTTCTGTACGATCTGGAGCAGGCTCTGGCCGCCGAGCTTGACCTGGACCGTATCGAGCCCGGGCGATTCCAGGTCGGCGACGATCAATGGCTGATCTATGCCGAGGGCCGCAGCGCCGGCGGCCTCGACCGCGTGATGGTTCGTCAGCGCGCCGACGAGTTCAGCGGACTGCTGCGCGCCCGCAGGTTGACCCAGGAACCGGCCGGCGAGGGCGTGCTGCGGCTGGTCTTCGAGGGCGATGTCCGCAGCTATACCATGGTGGATGGCGATGAACCGGACACGGTGGCGAGTTTCGACCGCTTCGATCTCCTGCTGGAGGTTCGAGCGCCGCCGCCGCGCGAGCAGCTACGCCGCGCCATGTCCATGGACGAACTCTGGGCCAGCGCCGAGCCGATCGAAATGGCCGAACTGCAGTGGCGCCTGGTCAGCCCGGCTTCGGTTATCGTGCTGGCCCTGGCCGGGGTCGCGCTGAGCCGCATCAATCCGCGCCTGGGGCAATCGGCCCGGGTGTTGTCGGCGACGCTGGCCGCGACCGTTTATTTCAGCGGTCTGGGCGTGTTGATCAACTGGATCGAACGAGGTGATCTGGCTTTCTGGCCTGGCGCCTTCATGGCGCCCTTGCTGGTACTGTTTGGACTTGCCGTTCGCTACTGGCTGGTGCAGCGCGGGCCGGGGGCTCCGCTGTGAGAATTCTTTCCGAATACATCATCGGTCGCCTGTTCGCCGCCTACCTGGTCACGGCCATCGCCATCGGCTCCCTGTTGTGGTTGATGGAGGTGCTGCAGTTCCTCGAACAAGGCGTGGACGGAGTGATGGGCCTTGTCAGCGTGGTCATCGCCGCCCTGCAGGTCGTGCCGGAAGCCCTGATCGACCTGCTGCCGGTGATGACGGTTCTGGCGACGGCGGCCGCCATGGGTGGATTGCAGGCGCGCAGCGAGATGACGGTGATGCGGGCTGCGGGCCTGTCGATCTGGCGCCTGACCGCAGTCGCGCTCATTCCAGGCGTCCTGATCGCAGTGATGGCGCTGGCCGCGCTGCAGTGGGTGACTCCCTTGATCCAGCAGGGGCCCGAGCGGCTGATTGGGGCGTCGCTGGGCGACAATGGGCTCTGGCACCCTGCCCACGGTCTGTGGATCCGGCAGGATCACGAATTCCTCAACGTGGCCGACTTGCGACTGGGCCGCATTCCGACCGGCATCAACCTGTACCGTTTTTCACCGGCCGGTGCGCTCGAGGAACACGTCGAGGCGGACTCGGCCATCGTCAACGCCGATGGCAGCTGGCGTCTGGAAGGGGTGCGCCTGCGTGATTTTCGTCCGGAGGCGGATGCGCTGGATATAAGGCTAGAGAGCCTGGAGTGGGACTCGTTCCTGCCGGTTCGCCAACTGGAACTGCTGTTGAGTCCCCCCGGCAGCCTGGCCCTGACCGACCTGTGGGCCTATGTCGCCGGCCTGAAGGCGCGCGGCCAGGATTTTGCCGAGGTGGAAATGGTCCTGTGGCGGCGTCTGGCGTTGCCGCTGGCCTGTCTGGGCATGGTGCTGGCGGCCATGGCGACTGCCGCGGTGCCGCTGAAGAGCAGGGCGGTCAGCGTTCGCCTGGTCGCTGCCATGGGCCTGGGCCTGGGCTTCCAGCTGCTGGCGGAACTGGCGTCTTATCTTGGGCTGGTCCTGCACTGGCCGGTCCTCCCTGTTGCCATGGGGCCGCCGCTGGCGCTAGCCCTGCTGGCCTGGTGGCTGCTGGTCCGTGCCCGGTGATCCGGGATTGACTGGTTGGCAATAAAAAAGGCCGGTCGATGACCGGCCTTTTCGCTTTCAGCTGAAGAACGACTCAGCCGCGCTTGATCACCCAGGCGCTGCACCAGCCTTCGCGGGCGACCTGCTTGCCGGGGAAGATGCTGCAGCCCATCCAGTCGGCCTCGAGATCGCCCTGGGCCAGCTGGCAGTTGCCGCAGATCTGGCCTTCCTCGAAACGCGGGAAGCGTGCGGTGTCGACTTCCGAGTAGTGGTGGACGTAGCCGAGCGCGGCAGCCTGCGGGCTTTCCGGGTCGAGGATTTCGTCCGCCCAGGCAGTGCCGGCCGACATCTTGGTCAGTGCCGGCAGCAGCAGCGCCAGCGAACCGGCGCCTGCGATCTTGAACAGATTTCTACGAGAGCACGTTTTCATTTTGATCAACCTCCGTTCCTTTTTACTAGAAGCATCACGAGCGAGGTGGAGAATAGCAGATCGTCGCCGCTGAATTGTGATCCGATGCAGACTGCCATACGGCCGGCCAGCCTGGCCGAGAAGTGCGTTCAAGCACTGACTCTGGAGCCCGGGGGCGCGCTGCGCTACCACCCGAGCTGGCTGGACAGCGAGACCACCGGCCTTCTGTACTCCGAGTTCTTGGACAACTTGAATTGGCGCCAGCTGCCGGTGCGGCTGTTCGGCCGCTGGGTGCCGCAGCCGCGCCTGGTCGACTTTCATGCCGATCCCGGCGTTGCCTACACCTATGCCGGCTTGAAGCTGGCCGGCGATGGCTGGCCGGTCACGCTGGCGCGCCTGCGCGATGCCGCGTCAGCCGCCGCCGGGGTGAACTTCAATTCCGTGCTGTGCAACCTGTACCGGGATGGGCGCGATCACATGGGTTGGCACGCCGACGATGAACGCGAGCTGGGAAAAAATCCCGTGATCGCCTCGGTCAGCCTGGGCGCGACCCGGCGCTTCCTGTTGAGGCCGCGCATGAAGCCGCGCGAAGCCCGGCACGAAATTCTGCTGGAACCGGGTAGCCTGCTGCTGATGGAAGGGTGCATGCAGCACCACTGGCAGCACCAACTGCCCAAGGCGTTGCGCGTTAAGAGCGCTCGGATCAACCTAACCTTCCGCGCAATTCTGGACGCCTTCTAGCTGTTAAATCTAATAAAAGCAATTGGATAAAAGGACAATCTCAGGCGTTTTCTGGATTTGTGCCCGGCTCTGGCTCCCGATCGTCGGCGTTGCTCAACTGGCTGACTTTCAGCCGCGCCTGCTCGAGCAGTTCGTGACACTCGCGGCTCAGGGCAATCCCGCGTTCGAAGCGGCTCAGTGAATCGGACAGGGCGAGTTCCCCGCTTTCCAGCTGCTCGACCAGGCTCTCCAGCTCCTTGATCGCGCTCTCGAAATCGGGCGTGGGCGACTTGCTCTTGGCGGGTGATTTGCTCATGGCGCCATGGTAACCGACAGTCGACTCACGGGCCGGCGCTTTCCGGCCGGTCCGGGGCTGGCTGAAAAAGCGTGTTCTGCCACAGCAGACGATGTCCGGATCGATCGAGGGCCTCTGCGAAGCCGACTTCCAGCCAGCGGTCGCCTACGGCCAGCAGCCGCTCCCCGCTGTAGATTCTCGGCCAGAGCGGTCGCTGCCACGGCGGGATGCCGTATTCCTGCAGCAGGTCCTTGACGCGGCGATGACCGGAGCGCCGCGGCAGGCTGATTCGCTCGCCCGGCTGGCCGGAGCAGACGCAAAGCTCGGGCAGCGCGCATTCACCGGCGCCGATCAGTTCCAGCCGCCCGCTGGGAGCGGGTAGATCGATGGCCAGTTGCCCGTCCCAGCGCAATCGCCAGGGCGACTGCGCCTGACCGCCCAGTGTCTCCAGCCACAGGCAGTCGCGCCAGGCCCTGATGCAGGCCCGGTTCCATTGCATCTGCGGGATTCGGTCGGCGGCGCTGTCCTCCACCTGGCGCAAGAACTCCTCCAGTCTCGCTCCGGGCGGGGGCGGATGGCCGAGTTCGATGCACCACAGGCGCAGGGCTTCAGAACGCCGGAAGGCGTGCAGCCGTGCCAGGCTGGGCCAGTGCACGCGCGCCTGTGCGAGCCGTGCGTGCGCCAGATCCTCTGCGGCCAGCGCGTTCAGGCTGGCGACTGCGGCGCGATTGAGTTCGGCGCTGCGGTTGATTGCGCCGACGACGCCAGGGAAACGGCTTTTCAGCAGCGGCAGGATTTCATGGCGAATGAAATTGCGGTCCATGGCCGGCAATTCATTGGCCGGGTCGCTGATCCATTCGAGTTCGTGTTGATCCAGGTAGTTCACGATGTCCGCCCGGTTCCAGTCCAACAGGGGGCGAACCAGCCAGCCGCCGGCATAACGGCGCTGGCGCGGAATCCCGCACAAGCCGCCGGGTCCGGCACCGCGCAGGAGTCTCAGGATCATGGTTTCGGCCAGGTCATCGGCATGGTGGGCGGTCAGTAGGACGCCGTCTTCCGGAACATGCCCGGCCAGTGCCGCGTAGCGCGCCTCGCGGGCGTTGGCTTCCAGCGAGCCCGAGCGCCGCACCTTGACCCGCTCGACCTGGCAATCCACGCCCGAGGCCGCCGCCAGCGCAACGGCCCTGGCGGCGCGTGCTGCGCTGCCGTGATCGAGGCCATGATCGACATGAACGGCCAATAGGCCGCGAGTGCGGGTCAGGTGATGGGCCTGGTGCAGCAGGCAGACCGAGTCTCCGCCGCCGCTGAAGGCCAGGACCACCGGTCCCGACCCGGGCAGCGCTTCAAGCGGCGGGTCAAGCCGGGCAGCGGGCACGAGGCGGGTGCGCCATCAGTGGCGCTCGAAAGCACCCATGGCAGCGAGGCGCTGGAAGCGGTCTTCCAGCAACTCGCTGGCCGGCTTGCGGCCGAGCACGTTGACCTGCGCGACGATGGTCTCCTTGAGCCTGATGGCCACATCCTGGGGATTGCGATGAGCCCCGCCGGGTGGTTCCTTGATCAGCTTGTCGATCAGGCCCAGTTCCTTGAGCTTGCGCGCCGTCAGGCCCAGCGCCTCGGCCGCGCTTTCGGCGCGTTCGGCGTCTTTCCAGAGAATGGAGGCGCAGCCTTCCGGCGAAATGACGCTGTAGATGCTGTACTGGAGCATGTTGGTCCGATCGCCCACCCCGATCGCCAGGGCTCCGCCGGAGCCGCCCTCACCGATCACGTTACAGATGATGGGCACCGGCAGCCGCGCCATGTAGCGCAGGTTGCGCGCAATGGCCTCGGACTGGCCGCGCTCCTCGGCGCCAACGCCGGGGTAGGCGCCCGGCGTGTCGATGAAGGTGATGACCGGAAGCTGGAAGCGTTCGGCCATCTCGAGCAGGCGCAGCGCCTTGCGGTAGCCCTCCGGCCGGGGCATGCCGAAGTTGCGTCGAACCTTCTCCTTGGTATCGCGCCCTTTCTGGTGGCCGAGTACCACGTAGCTGCGACCGTCCAGCTCTCCCAGTCCCGCCACGATCGCCGGGTCGTCGCTGTAGCTGCGATCTCCGTGCAGTTCCTCGAAGCGTTCGAAGATCATCGGCAGGTAGTCCAGCGTGTACGGTCTTTCCGGATGACGCGCCAGTTGTGAAATCTGCCAGTCGCTCAGGCCGGAGAAGATCGCCTCGGTCTTCTCGCGGCACTTGGCTTCCAGGCGCCGGATTTCATCCTCGATGTTGAGGGACGCATCGGAGCCGACATGGCGCAGTTCGTGGATCTTGGCTTCCAGTTCGGCGATCGGCTGTTCAAAGTCGAGATAGTTGGCGGGCATGATTCAGATCTGCTTGGAAGCTTCAACGCTCTGAGTATAGTCGTCGTGGTCCGGCCCTTGCACCCCGATGCTGACCGGCCCGGCCGGCACCTGCTCCAGGTTCCAGTTTTTTTCGGCCCAGGCCCACAGCGCGTCCAGCGTGCGCAAGCCGCCCGGAGGTTCATGGCCGAGCGCTCTCAGGACCAGGCGCAGCGCGGCCGGCGTCGGCAGTCGCTCGATCGGGTCGTCGCCTTCGGACTTGCTCAGCTTGCGGCCGTGGGCATCGACGATCAGCGGCAGGTGCGCGTATGCGGTCCGCGGCAACCCCAGGGCGCGCTGGAGCAGGATCTGGCGCGCGGTCGAGTCGACTAGGTCGGCGCCTCTGACCACTTCGGTCACGCCGGCGCTGCCGTCGTCGACCACGACGGCCAGCTGGTAGGCAATCAGTCCGTCGGTGCGTCGGATCACGAAATCCCCGCACTGCTGCGCCGGGTTCTGGCGCTGGGGTCCCTGCACGGCATCGTCGAACTCAAGCTCCGCATCGTCGACGCGAAAGCGGATCGAGCGGGCCGGCCGGCCGGATGCGGCATTCTTGCGGCAGGTCCCCGGATAGACGCCGTCGGTGGGCAGATCCTTGCGGGTGCAGGAGCAGCGGAAGGCGAGGCCGCGCTGCAGCAGCCCATGCAGGGCCCGCTGATAGCGTGACTGCAGCAGCGATTGTCGCTCCACCGGCCCGTCGGGCAAGAGGCCGAAACGCGCCAGCGTCTGCAGTTGCCGCTCCGCCGCTCCCGCGATTTCGCGCGGCGGATCCAGATCCTCGATGCGAACCCGCCAGGCTCCGCCCATTTCGCGCGCCCTGAGATAGCTGCCCACGGCGGCGACCATGGAGCCGAAATGCAGCTCGCCGGTCGGCGAAGGAGCGAACCGGCCGACATAGGGGCGGTCAAAAGGCGCTGTTCCGGCCATCGATGTCTTGTAATTCCGAGGTCCGGGACGCATTGTAAATGCCCTGAACCGGATGTCCGATTACGGAGCCTTGTCGAATCATGCAAAGAGTGTTTCTGTTCCTCGCTACCAACCTAGCCGTTCTTGTGGTGCTCGGGATCGTGATGACCCTGCTCGAGCCGTGGCTGGTGGCGCAGGGTATCGACGTCAACAACGCAGCCATCCTGCTGTTCGCGCTGATCTTCGGTATGGGCGGCGCCTTCGTTTCCCTGTTGCTTTCGAAACGCATGGCCCTGATGAGCACGCGCGCCCGCATCATCAACCAGCCGTCCAACCAGACCGAACGCTGGCTGGTCGACACGGTGTCGCGGCAGGCCCGTGAGTCCGGAATCGGCATGCCGGATGTCGCCATCTACGACTCGCCGGAACCGAACGCCTTTGCCACCGGCGCCTCCCGCAACAATGCCCTGGTCGCCGTCAGCACCGGGCTGCTGCGGGGCATGCGGCCCAACGAGGTCGAGGCCGTGCTCGGCCATGAAGTCGCCCACGTGGCCAATGGCGACATGATCACCCTGAGCCTGCTGCAGGGCGTGCTCAATACCTTCGTGCTGCTGCTGTCGAGGGTGCTGGGACAGATCATCGACCGGGCGGTGTTTCGTTCCGAACGGGCCTATGGGCCCGGCTACTTCATTTCGGTCATCGTGCTGCAGATCGTGCTCGGCGTGCTCGCCAGCATGATTGTCATGGCTTTCTCGCGCTGGCGCGAGTTCCGTGCCGACGCCGGCGGCGCGCGCCTGGCCGGCCGCAGCAACATGATCGCGGCGCTGGAGCGGCTCAAGCGGAGCAACCAGCCCTCACAATTGCCGGAATCGGTGGAAGCCTTCGGGATTCGCGGGCGCGTGGGGTCCGGTCTGCGCCGCCTGCTGATGAGTCACCCGCCACTCGACGAGCGCATCCGGGCGCTGTCTGAGGGCGCGCGCTGATCTGGCGTATTGCTGCCGCCGATCCTCAGCGTTTCGTGTGCGGGCGCTCCTTAAGCTGAGGCCCGTTCGCGCACGAACTCCCCCTGGACCAGGGTGATGCCCAGCTGCCAAAGGATCGCCAGGTCGCTGGTGTGGTCGACCCGAGGCGCGATCACCCGGGTATCCTGCTCCCGGGCGCTGCTGACGATGTCGGCCAGCTTGGCCCGCAGCGATTCATCCTCGCTCAGGTTCTGCACCATTTCCGGCGCCAAGCGCATGTAGGCCAGGTCGAGATAGTTCAGCGAGCCCTGCGGGCTGCTTTCCGGGCCGACATCGGTCAGGGCGAAGCGACAGCCGGAGGGGCGGAACCGTTCGATGAAATCCTGCACCTGGCGCAGCTTGTTTTCGATTTCCAGGTCCCGGAAGGCCCAGATCAGCTGGTCCGCCTTGAGACCGCCCGAAGTCAGCATGCCGTGGAGATGATCGCAGAACTCCTGGTCGGCAATGGAGCTGACCGACAATGTGACCAACCAGGCCTCGTCGCTGCGATCCCTGCGCTCGGCGATCAGTCCGGCCAACCTGCGCAGCAGTTCCTTGTCCATGCGTGGGGCCAGTCCGACCCGGGCTGCCGCGCCCAGGAACACCGAAGGCAACAGCACCTCGTCGCTGCCCTCGGCACGCATGCGTGATTCGATCTCGTAGATCGTGGTCGAGTCATCGTCCATGCGGGTAATGGGCGAACTCATCAAGCGGATTTCGTCGTGATCGAGGGCGTGAATCAGACGCTCATGCCAGACCATATCGTCGTCGCTGACTTCCTCGGAGATGCGCGGACGATAGCGGACGTAGGCATTGCCACCGGACCGCAGCGCTTCGTTCAGGGCAATTTCGGCCTGCGATATCAGGGTTTCGGCCGGCGTCTCGCCGCTGCCGCCCTGGGCCACGCCGACGCTGATCGTCACCGGCAGGCTGAACTCACCGATTTCGAGGATCCGGCCGTGGCAGTGCTCGACCAGCTGGCGCGCGACACGCTCGGCGCTTTGCGGGTCCGGCGCTTCGACCACGACCGCGAAAATGTGGTCGCGCAGGCGCGCTATGGCCAGCGCCTCTCCCACGCCCTCGCTCATCAGTTCCCCGGCGGCGCGGATCAGGTTGTCCGAGGCGCCAAGGCCGATGCGCGATTGCAGCTTGTCGCGCTGATCCAGCGACATCAAAAGGACGCTCAGGCCGGTGGCATCGCCGCGCAGCGCCAGTTCGTCATTCAGTTTGTCGACGAAGGCGGCGTGGTTGAGCAGGCCGGTGACAAGGTCGGATTGCTTCAGTCGTTTCAGTTCTTCGGCCAGCGCGGGATCGGCATCCGGGTGATCCTCCCGGATCAGCATCTGGGCACAGCTCTCGCCGTTGAAGCGGGCTCGGGAAAACGCTACCTCGGCACGAAAATGGCTGCCGTCCAGGCGCCTGGCCCGCAGGCTGATGGGTGCGTCGGGCAGCTCGTCGCGCTCCAGCGCCTTCAGAATCTGCTTCAGGTCGGGACCTTCGGCCTCGGATTCCAGCAGATCCAGCATGGAAAGCCCTTCCACATCGTCGAAGCTGCTGAAGCCGAACATGTCCAGGTAGGCCGGGTTGGCGAAGATGTGCAGGCCTTCATGGATGTAGGCGATGGCCTCGCTGGAACTCTCCAGCAGCAGGGTGTAGCGGTTCTCGATCTCGCCCAGGCGCTGGGCCGCGGCACTCGCCTCATGGCGGCTCAGGATCTGCTCGATCTGGCTGTTCAGGATGCGCTTGAGGCGGCGCTGGTCGGCCGCGCTGACAAAACCGTCAACGCCGCTGGCAGCGACACTCAGCGCCGTGGCCGCATCGTCCGGCTCGATGGCGGCGACCAGCGGAACCGGCCCGTCGGCGTCGCGCACGCAGCGCGTCGCGGCTTCCAGCAGTTCGGGTTCGTCGGCACTGGGGAAGACCAGCGCCAGGTCGATGGACTCGGCGTTGAACAGCCTGATGACTGCGTTGGCCGTATCGGCCAGCATCAGCCGCAACGGGTATTGGTGCCCCAAGAGCTGTTCGATTTCCCCCTGGCGGGCGGCTTCGTCGCTGATGACGAGGATGCAGATCGGGCGGCGACTGCTCATGCGCTTTTGCCTGGCTGGTGTATTGAAATAGTAGCAGCTTCGACATCTGTGGCCGACCCCCGATGCGGCTACAGGATGGGGGTTTTGTAAGGCATCCCGGGTACCTCCTGCACCAGCTTCGGCACAAGGTATCCCGGCAGGCGCCGGCGCAGCTCGTCGCTCAGCGCGCGCGCCCGGTCCAGCGGCACCTCGAATCTCTGCGCCCCGCGGACGCGGTCGAGCTGGTGCAGGTAGTAGGGCAGTGCGCCGGCGGTAAAGCCGCGCTGCATGAGCGCGACCAGCTCATCGGCGCGATCGTTGACGCCGGCCAGCAGGACCGCCTGGTTGAGCACGTGAGCGCCGCTGGCGCGCAGCCTCGCCAGTGCCTGGTCGACCTCGTCGTCGAATTCTGCGGCGTGGTTGGCATGAATGACCACCACCAGCGGCCAGGGCAGGCTCTGCATCCATCGTTCCAGCCTTGGAGTGACACGGTCCGGCAGCACCACCGGCATGCGCGTATGCAGTCGCAGGCGCTTGATGTGTCCGAAGCCGGCCAGTTTGCAGGTCAGGTCCTCCAGCTGGGCGGTTGGCAGCATCAGGGGGTCGCCGCCGGAAAGGATGATCTCTTCGACATCCTCGGCGCCGTGCAGGTAGTCCACCGCCTCGTGCCAGCGGCGTCCCGAGGCCCGCTCCTGCGGGTAGGGGAATTCCTGGCGGAAGCAGTAGCGGCAGTGCACCGCACAGGCTCCGGTCAGGATCAGCAGCAGGCGGCCATGGTACTTGTGCAGCACGCCGGGCGCGCGGCGACTGTGCAGGTCGCCGACGGGATCGCTGTCGAAGCCGCTGACCAGGCGCCCTTCATCGACATCGGGCAGGACCTGGCGCAACAGCGGATCGCCGCGGTCGCCGCGACGCATGCGGCGGGCGAATGCCAGGGGCACGAGCAACGGGAAAGCCGGACGCGCGCCTCGGAGCGCGGGCGGGCAGGGCAGGTCGAGAAAGTCCAGCAGCTCGGCCGGGGTGCGCAGGGCCTGGCGGATCTGCTGGCGCCAGTCCGCCTGGCGGTCGCCCGGTGATTTGCCAGTTCGCGCTAAAATGTCGTGTTGACTGATCAGCATCATCGCTGCCTTTGATCGCCCCGGGCTTTCGGTTGCCAAGAATCGTGGTTCCGGGGCGCATTGTAATTTGGAGAAGCCCATGGCGACCTACAGCACCAACGAATTCAAGTCCGGCCTGAAAATCATCCTGGATGGCGATCCCTACACCATCGTCGAGAACGAGTTTGTCAAGCCGGGCAAGGGCCAGGCCTTCAACCGGGTCCGGGTGCGCAATCTCAAGACCGGGCGGACCATCGAAAAGACCTTCAAGTCCGGCGACTCGGTCGAGGCGGCCGACGTGTTCGAAAAGGAAATCCAGTACCTCTACAGCGACGGCGAGTTCTGGCATTTCATGGACGTCGAGACCTTCGAGCAGATGTCGGCCGGCGAGTCGGCGATCGGCGACGGGGCGCAGTGGATGAAGGAAGAGGATATGTGCCAGGTCACGCTGTGGAACGGCGTGCCGCTGACCGTGCTGCCGCCGAACTTCGTCGAACTCAAGATCATGGAGACCGATCCCGGCCTGAAGGGCGACACGTCCGGCAGCGGCGGCAAGCCGGCCCGCCTGGAGACCGGCGCCACCGTGCGCGTGCCGCTGTTCGTCCAGGAGGGAGAAGTGATCCGGGTCGATACGCGCAAGGGCGAGTACGTCTCCAGGGTCAAGGACTAGCCGCTTATGTCCACCGGCGACATCGCGCTGGTTCCGGACTGGATCGTCCCCGTGCATCCGCGCGGGGAGGTGCTGAGTCACCATGCCCTGGTCATGCACGGCCAGCGGATCAGTGCCGTGCTGCCGCGCGAGGAGCTTGACCAGACGTATCCCGGCGTCGAGCTCGTCCGACTTCCGGGTCAGGTTCTGCTGCCCGGCCTGATCAACGCGCATGCCCACAGCGCCATGAGCCTGCTGCGCGGGCTGGCCGACGACCTGCCGCTGATGCGCTGGCTGGAGGACCATATCTGGCCTGCCGAACAGGCCTGCGTGGGCGCGGAATACGTGCGCGCCGGAACCGAGCTGGCGGTGGCCGAGATGCTGCTGGGCGGGACCACCTGTTTCAACGACAACTACTTCTTCCCGGATGTCGCTGCCGCCACTGCCGCACGGGCTGGCATGCGCGCCGTGGTCGGACTCCCACTGATCAGCGTGCCGACGGCCTGGGCCACGACCGAGGACGAGTATTTCGCGCGCGGCCTGGCCGTCCACCAGGACCTGAAGGGAGAAGCCCTGGTCAGCACGGCGTTCGCTCCGCATGCCCCCTACACCGTCAGCGACGCCGCTTTCCGGCGCATCCGCGAACTGGCCGAGGAACTGGACATCCCCGTGCACCTGCACCTGCTGGAAACGGCCGGTGAGATCGACAGCAGCCACCAACAGTACCGCCTGCACCCGATCGACCGCCTGGAGAAGCTTGGCCTGTTCAACGACCGCTTGCTGGCCGTGCACATGACCCAGCTGGATGATCGTGACATGGACCGCGTGGCACGCGCCGGCGTCCATGTCCTGCATTGCCCGGCCTCCAATCTCAAGCTGGCCAGCGGCATCTGCCCGGTGGCGGGCCTGGTTGACCGCGGGGTCAATGTCTGTGTCGGAACGGACGGGGCGGCCAGCAACAACACGCTGGACATGTTTGCCGAGATGCGCCTGGCGGCCTTGCTGGCCAAGGGCGCCAGCGGCAACCCCGAAGCGGTTCCTGCCGAGCAGGCGCTGGAAATGGCGACCATCAACGCGGCGCGGGCACTCGGCCTGGAGGAGCGGATCGGCACGCTGGAGGCGGGCAAGCAGGCCGATCTGATCGCCGTTTCGCTTGACAGGATCGAGACGCTGCCGGTGCATCATGTGATCTCTCAACTGGTATACGCCACCGGACGTCACCAGGTCAGCCAGGTCTGGGTCGCCGGGAGACAGCTGGTCCGGGACGGCCAGGCCCTGAGCTTGGACATCGACCGGATCAAGTCCGAGACCGCGATCTGGCAGCGTCGTCTCGAGCGGATTGACCGCCAGGCTGCGAGGGGAGCATAGGCATGATCGAACCCAGCGTTGTTGAAGTCGCCAACATCGACCCGCGCGAGGCCGAGAAATTCGATGCGCTCGCGGCGCGGTGGTGGGATCCGGAAGGGGATTCGCGCCCGCTGCACGACATCAACGGCCCGCGCGTGGCCTACATCGAGGCGCGAGCCGAGTTGGCCGACCGCCGCGTGCTTGACGTGGGTTGCGGCGGGGGGCTGCTATGC
>SL_3KL_010_SEDDRAFT_10000327_pt1 | contig 37113 bp, 30 predicted proteins | sample SodLakKL_010_SED_2_FD_10381 | JGI IMG/M metagenome (IMG submission 10381) | reverse complement strand
TTTTTTTGACCTGCAAAGGTAAGCAATAAAAAGTTATTTGTTACACCGTTAATTGCCTGAAAACCTGCTCCAAGGTTTGTTCTTCATGGTCCATAGCCAAAATTGCCAGCTTGTTGGCCACCGCAAAATTGAAAATATCGGCCCTTATGTCTTTTTCGCTTTGGGAAAATATTTTATAAACGGTATTTTTTTCCTGCAAAACATCCACAACCCCTTTTACCTGCTTAAGGGCTGCTTCATCAGCCGGCTTATCAAACTCCACGCGAATAACACGGTTGGCCTGATTTAACAGCTGAATTTCCCCCGTGGGAGCATCCGCCATAATACGCCCTTTATTGATGATGATCACCCGGTCGCATACCGCTTCCACTTCCTGCATAATGTGTGTGGAAAGCATAACGGTTTTTTCTTCCCCGATTTTAATGATCAGGCTGCGTATTTCTGCCAGCTGGTTGGGGTCCAGACCTGATGTGGGCTCATCCAGGATCAAAACCTCTGGGTCGTGGATCAGTGCCTGGGCCAGGCCTACCCTTTGACGATAGCCCTTTGAAAGGGCACCGATTTTTTTGCGGTATTCCAGGGTTAACCCGGTGGTTTCAATCATTTCAGAAACCCGCCTGCGGCCGTCCTTTCCCAGTTTATACAAACCGGCAACAAACTCCAGGTATTCCTTAACGTACATGTCGTGATACAAGGGGTTGTTTTCTGGAAGGTAACCAATGCGCTTTCTGACCTCAAGAGGCCGGGTAACCACATCATAACCGCAAACAGAAACCTGACCGGCAGTTTGAGGGATAAAACAGGTAATGATCTTCATCAGGGTGGACTTTCCTGCCCCGTTGGGTCCTAAAAGGGCCACCACTTCTCCCTGCTTAACTTTAAAAGAAACATTGTCCAGTGCCTTCTGGGTGCCGAAGACTTTGGTTACATTTTTGGATTCTATAGACATTGGAAGTTGAGGGTTTGTGCGAAATTACTAATTTTATAAAAAAATAAAAGATACGCACTTAAGTTTTCCATCGCCTTGACAGGTATTGTTACAAAATCTACCGGCAGCTGGTACACCGTAATGGATGAGCAGGGTAAAAGACATTCCTGCAAATTGCGGGGAAAGTTAAAAATTTCCGGCAACCGCTCAACCAATCCGGTTGCCGTTGGAGACCGGGTAAAATTTTTACCCGAAACCCAAAACCAACCTGGCCTTATCGAGGACATCAACGACCGGAGCAATTATATTGTCCGCAAAGCCACCAACCTTTCCCGCCGCAAACATGTAATTGCAGCCAACATCGATCAGGCGGTGATCATTGCCACCCTTGCCCGGCCCAAAACCTCCACCGGGTTTATCGACCGCTTTCTGGTCACCTGCGAGGCATACAGCATCCCGGCAGTTATCGTTTTCAACAAAATGGACCTGATTGATACGGAAGAGGCTAAAGAATACTTACACGAAATAACCATGCTTTATGAGGATATCGGGTATCCCTGTCTTCATGTTTCTGCAACGCAAAAAATCAACCTTGAGAACTTCGACAGGATGCTGGAAGAAAAAACCTCCCTTTTGTCAGGGCATTCCGGAGTGGGAAAGTCGGCCCTTATCAATGCCATAGAACCAGGCCTGAACCTTAAAGTACAGTCCATTTCCCGGGCACATCAAAAAGGGAAGCATACCACTACCTTTGCCGAGATGTTTCCCCTTTCCAACGGCGGGTTTATTATTGATACCCCCGGAATCAAAGAATTCGGAATGGTGGATTACGAGCCATGGGAATTCAGCCACTATTTCCCTGAAATGCGTAAATATTTTAACCAGTGCAGATTTGATAATTGCACCCATTACAACGAACCCGGCTGTAAGGTTAAGGAAAAGGTCGAGGAAGGAAGCATCAGCATTTCCAGGTATTCAAACTACCTGAACATACTGTTGGATATTGACACAAGGAGTTAAAAAAATAAAATAATATGCGTGTAGTTATTCAAAAAGTAGAAAAAGCAAGCGTTTTTATTGAAGGAAAAGAACATGCATCCATTGGAAAGGGGCTTGTTGTTTTGCAGGGCGTGCAGGAAGCCGACAACCAGGAAGACATTAACTGGCTGGCAGGAAAAATTTCCCGCCTCAGGGTCTTTGATGATGACAAGGGCGTGATGAACCTATCCGTGCAGGATGTTCGGGGAGAGTTAATGGTTATCAGCCAGTTCACCCTGCATGCCAGCACCAAAAAAGGAAATCGACCCTCATACATAAAGGCGGCCCCTCCTGAACATGCCATTCCTCTGTATGAAGCATTCATCCGCTCACTGGAGGAGGAATCCGGACTAAAGGTTTGCTCAGGAATTTTCGGTGCAACCATGAAAATATCCCTGGTGAATGACGGGCCCGTAACCATCATGATCGATTCCAAAAACAAAGAGTAAAAATTTTCTGAAAATAACCCCATGACAATAAAAGAAGTTCAGCAAACCATTGACCAATGGATCAAGACCACCGGTGTAAGGTACTTCAGCGAACTGACCAACATGGCCATTCTTACGGAAGAAGTGGGCGAGCTGGCCCGTATTATGGCCCGCACATACGGTGACCAGTCATTTAAGAAGGATGAAAGCTCCGTTCAGTTAGGGGATGAGTTGGCCGATGTATTGTTTGTGCTTGTTTGTATTGCCAATCAAACCGGGGTAGACCTCACCGAAGCACTAAAAGCCAACCTGGAGAAAAAGACCAGCCGGGATGCTTCCCGGCACAAAAAAAATCCCAAACTGCGGAACTGACAGCCTGGGGTTCTCTTTTTTTAAAAAAGATTAAACTTTTTTAACTGGGATCATAGGCCCATTTGAGCCAAACGGCACCCCAGGTAAATCCTCCGCCAAAGGCGGTTAAAATGATGTTGTCTCCTTTTTTCATTTGCTTTTCGTACTCCCACAGGCAAAGGGGGATGGTGGCATTAGTAGTGTTGCCGTATCGTTGAATATTAACCATTACCCTGTCCATAGGCACATTGGCGCGGCGGGCGGTGGCTTCAATAATACGCATGTTGGCCTGATGGGGCACCAGCCAGGAAATGTCCCTGCCGTCAAGGTTGTTTTCTTTCATCAGCGCCAGTGTTACATCGGCCATATTGGTAACGGCAAATTTAAACACGGCCTGCCCTTCCTGGTAAACATAATGCTCCCGGGCATCAATGGTTTCATGGGAAGGCGGCTTTACCGATCCGCCGGCCTTCATGTGCAAATGAACCCGACCGGAGCCATCGGTTTCAAATTTATGACCCATCACCCCCAAATCTTCCGTTGTGGGCTCAAGTAGAAGCGCAGAAGCTCCATCACCAAATATCACGCAGGTTTGGCGGTCGGTATAGTCTACAATAGAAGACATCTTGTCGGCTCCAACCACCACCACTTTTTTGTATTTTCCCAACTCCACAAAATTGGCAGCGGTTACCAGACCATAAATAAAACCAGAGCAGGCCGCATTGAGATCGTAACTGAAGGCATTATTAATTCCGGTTTTGTCGCTGATTACATTGGCGGTTGCCGGAAACTTCATGTCGGGGGTTACAGTGGTACACACCAGCATATCTATTTCTTCCGGACCAATTCCGCGCTTTTCCAGAAGGCCTTTTACAGCTTCGGCAGCCATATCGGAAGTTCCAACCCCTTTCCCTTTTAAAATCCTTCGTTCTTTAATGCCGGTACGGGTAGTGATCCATTCATCCGTAGTGTCGACCATTTGCTCCAGATCTTTGTTGGTAAGAACGTTGTCGGGAAGGTAACTGTGAATGGCAGTAATGGCGGCATTGATTTTTGTCATATCAAAATTTGGTTAGTCGAAACTATTGCATCCCATTACTAAAAAATTGCCTTTGTGTATATTGATCAAGGGTTTGGCGAACCTTTTCTGATATTTTGGCCTCAAACACATGCTTTGAATGCAAAATCATGTTTTTTATGGCCACTTTATTGGAAATACCATGACCAACTACCACGGTGGAGTTGATGCCCAGAATAGGCGTTCCACCATAATTTTCATAATTGAAACGGGAGAAAAACTCATCGGTGAGGCCCCTTTTCACCATCAACCGATACATGGCTTCCATGTTCTTTAAAAGAATGTTTCCCGTAAAACCGTCACAAACAACCACATCTACCTTGTCTTTAAAAAGATCCCGGCTTTCGACATTTCCGATAAAATGATAGTCCTTGCTATCTTTCATTAAACGGAACGCAGACTGGCAAAGCAGGCTTCCTTTATCTTCCTCTTCTCCAATATTCAACAGACCGACCTTGGGTTTTTCAATCCCGTAAACATACCTGGCATAGATGGAACCAAGCAATCCAAACTGGTACATCACATCGGGTTTGCTGTCGGGGTTGGTCCCCACGTCGATAAGCACACCCATTCCCCCGCTTTCCTTGGGGATAATGGAAGTAGTTGCAGGGCGGATGATTCCCTGAACAGCATTGACGCTGTAAATAGATCCCACCAGCATGGCCCCGGTATTCCCTGCACTGGAAAAAGCATCAATTTGCTCTGTCTTTAGCAGTTTAAAACCTAAGGAAATGCTGGAATTGGGTTTTTGGGCAAAAGCCCGGGTAGGCTGCTCACCCATGGCAATCATTTCAGAGGCATGTTCAATATCGAAATAATCCGCTCTTACGTTGTGGGCTTCCAGTTGATTTAAGATGGTTGGCTTGTCCCCAATCAGAACAATGCGATCGCTTTCGGGGATTTCTTCCCTGGCAAGAATGGCTCCTGATATGGTTGCATCAGGAGCAAAGTCACCACCCATTACATCAATACCAATTTTCATTATGCGGCTGTTGGTAAGCAAATCGGGTTAAAGAATGTCAGACTTTACGCCGTAGTGGTTTTTTCAATGGCAATTTTGCCCCGGTAATAACCACACTCCGGACAAACCCTGTGCATCAGCTTTGCAGAGCCGCAATTGGAGCAGCTGGTAAGAGAGGGCTCTACCGCCTTGTAATGGGTGCGACGCTTATCGCGGCGGGTTTTGGAAATCTTACTCTTTGGATGTGCCATAATTTTTTTTATTAAAGGTTGTTTTCAAAAATTTCTAAAATTTGAGCTTACTCAAGGCTTTCCAGGCAGAGTCCGTGTCACATATTTTGCGGGTGCCCTTATTTCCACCAAGATGCTTTTCCAGTTTTTTCATTATTTCAGGATCACAGCCTGCCTCCCCTTTGCGGTTTGTTGAATGAACACGCCTTATGGGTAAGCCCAGGTGAAGGAACTCATAAACAAAATGCGAAATATCAACATGATTCTCACTGTCAGGAATGGTAATGATGTCCTCGGTTTGCTCCACATAGGCATCGCCAAACTTCACATAAAGGGTCTTGTTTAAATCAATGGCTTCATTATAAAGTTCCATGCACCGGTCACAAACTACCTCAACCTCACCTTTCATTTGAAAATCAAGAACCAGCATGTTGCTTTTTTTCTCGAGCACCAACTCAACGTTAACCTGCCCTTGCGAAATCTCAGACTCCTCAAAGCAGGCAAAGAAACCCTCTTCTACCCTAAAGGTAAAGGGATGGTTTCCGATGGGCAAACCAACGAAGTTGATCTTATATTGCTTCAATGTATTCAAAATGCTTCTGATTTTTTAAAGGCTGCAAAGATAAAACTATTATGCGAAAAAAAAAACAATAAATATCAATGGATTACTGCAAACCAGTAGCCTGAGGCAGTTGAAGTTAAATTTAACTTTACACTCTGTTTTGCACGGAACTCAAAAAAGTATTTATTTAAATGCTTTTTCAAGCAGGGCATCCCCACCGAGTTTCAGCCGGCCGAAATATTCCGGGACCTGCTTTCCGGTAAGCTCATTAACATAAAGTTTTGCAAGGTATTGTCCCAGCATAAAACCTTGTCCCCTGAGTCCCAGGAAAAGGCCTTTCTCCACATCAATGATCATTTTTGGTTCATTGTAATACCCTGCCCAAAGTGCCTGAAAGCCCACTGCCGAAGTTTGCGGGATCCAGTCTACAAAAATTTCCGAAATTATCTCGGCAAATTCCTTTGAGTTGATTTTCAGATCTTTGTCGGTTTCGTTGGGCTCAACGGCAGGAGAAGCACAACCGATGATCTGGCCGGTATCCCCAAGTTGCTGCCCGTAAACGGCGGTAAACCCTTTATAGTTTCGCCGGTCGATAAGCATATCCAGGGGCTTGCCGTTGAGTCCTAGCATGGGCAGGCGGCGGGTAATAAAGGCCTGATGCTTTACCGGGAAAAGGCCGGTTTCAATATTCAGCATCCTGGCAAATTTATCCCCCCGATCACCAAGTGCGTTGATAAACAACGGAGTATGGTATTCAACGTACGCTCCACTGTGATCGCGAACGATGGCTTTATAAGTATCCCCGGTTTTTTCCACGTCCACCAGACGGGAATTTTCCAGCAATTCTCCCCCCTGGTTTATTCCAAGCTGGCGGAGGGTTTCGATAACTTTTCCGGGAGTAGCCTGCCAGCATTCGCTGGTTTTAAGGGCCGCAAGATATTTGTCATTGGTGGTATTGAAAAATGGAGAAATCTCATCACGAAACTGCCCGGGTTTAAGCATTACCGCTTTTTGCCAGGCCATGGACTCTTCCAGTGCCCGGTACATTTGCTCATCGTGGGCAAAAGTTATGTAATGGATCTGCCGAAAGTCAATGTCTCCTTTTTCCGATAACTCCTTAAACAATTCCAGGTTGTGTCTTGCAATATCCGTAAGCTCCGGGAGGCTAAAGGCAGGTCTTCCCCCTGCAATATTTCTCCAGGAAGCACCAAAGCCGTGGTTGATCAGGGTAGGCTCGTAACCTTCTTCCGCCAGAAAGCGAAAAAGGGCGCTGCCCCCGATGCCTCCCCCGGCCACCAGGGCCCTGGTCTGAACGATCCTGCGCTTTGTATTTACATTGCTGGTAATGATCTTGTTATGGAAATCCGAAGGAAATAGTTCTCCAATAGTGATCTGGTTTGACATGGGCGCCCGCGGAGTAGATTCTCCGGTAAGCGCAATTCCCATTGGCCTCAGATTAAGTTTCAGGCGCTGAATACAACGCTTCCCACGGCAAGGCCCCATTCCAAGGTGGGTGGTGTGTTTTATCTCCTCCACCGATATGGATTTACGGTCACCAATTACCCTGAGTATATCTTCAAATTCAACATCATCGCAATGACACATGTAAAAACCGGCTCCTGTTTTTCCTTTCCAGGGTTTCATTTCCAGCTTTTCAGGGTAATCTCTTTTTACAATAAACCCACTGACCTTAAGCTGATCCTCCTGCTTCATTTCTCCGGCTTTTACCCTGGCTACATGGGTCAGATTTTCTTTGCGCATCACCCGCTGAATAATTCCTTCCCCGAGAATAGTGGCATGGTTATCCACCAGGAAAACCTCCTCCCCTGCTTCCATGTCAAACTCTATGGGAAGAAAGAAGATGCCTTTTTTCAGGTTGTATCCAAAAATGGCCAAACCGGGACATTGATATACGCAATCCATACATCCCACGCATTTTTCAAAGTCAATTTCGGGAACAGTGGAGGTCGAAGACTTTGTAATGGCCCCGTATTTACAGGCAAAAGCACAGGGATTGCAGGCAAAGCCATAAGTGCAGTCAATCCTTACAAAAGGTTTATCCATTCTTTCTTCTGAAGGCAAAAAGGCTTCTTCAATCACCTTAACCGGGTGCTGCTGCGAGTCAATATACTCTTTGGAAAGCAACATATAATCATCATAATTAAAGCGTTGCCTCATGTTTTCAAGGATCTCGTAGGCCACCTGCTTACCGCGAAGTACTGCACTGGTGCCTTCCCCAATGCGTATGGCATCCCCTGCACCATAGCAATGCCGGCCAAACATTTCCTTTCCTTTTTCCAAAAGGGCATCATCAGGCATTAAGCCGGTGCAAATATTGATGGCATCAATTCCTTCAATAAGCTGCTCGGTTCCGGCAACGGGTTTGAAATTTTCTGCCCGGGCCACCACCGCACCGCTTATTCCATCTCCCTTTTCATTGGGAACCGCTTCTAATATCATGTGGGAAAGCATGACCGGAATGCCCAGCCTTCTCACCCGGTTGGCCTGAACCGGAAAGCCGCCTTCATGGGAAAGGGCTTCTATTATAGCCTTAACTTTTGCTCCTGCCTGCGTCAATTGGTAACTGGTAAGGTAACCGATATTCCCGGCACCTACCGTTAAAATATTTTTTCCCAGCAGGGTCAGCTCGGTATTCATCATCTTTTGAACGACTGCTGCGGTATACACCCCGGGAAGATCATCGTTATTGAAGGTGGGAAGAAAAGGTACGGCACCTGTAGCCACTACAAAGTGCCGGCAATCAATATAATATATTTCATGGTTTTTAAAATCTTTTACAGCTACCCTGTTGCCTTCAAAAATATCCCATACGGTGCTGTCGAGCAGTATGCCGCTATGGTCATCACCGGCAAGTGTCCTGGAGATCTCAAATCCCCGCATTCCACCATATTTCTTCTCCTTTTCAAAAAAGAAAAACTGGTGGGTTTGCATGTTAAATTGACCGCCAATCTCGCTATTGCTGTCAACTACCATATTGCTGACCCCATGTTGGTTTAAAACTTCCCTGGTAGCCAACCCTGCGGGTCCGGCACCCACGATCACCACATCGGTTTTGTAAACTTTTACCCCATCGGGTTTTTCATAAACAGATGGCTCAGCAACATAATCTTTCGGAATTTCTGCAACGGTTAGCACCTGGTCAACCGGGGTAATGCAAATGCGTTTTATTTCTCCATCCACAAGCATCTCACAGGCACTGCACTTGCCAATACCACACTCCAGACTGCGGCTGCGGTTTTTGAGGCTGTGGCTGTGTATGGGAAACCCTGCACGGTGAAGGGCTGCAGCAATGGTAAATCCTTTTTCACCTTTTATGGTGGCTCCATTGTATTGAAAATGAACCTCATCCCTATCGGGAATGGCAATTATGGGGTGTTGGGTTATTTTATGCATTGATTCTTGCAATTTATATCCAAAAAAAACTGTTTGGTAACAAAATTTTTTTTGCTTTAAAAACACTTTAAGCCTTGTAAACCAGCATTTCCACCGCAAAGGTAGCTTTTTTAAAAAATATTATATCCAAAAAACCCTATTTATACTGATTCTAAATTTTATTGGATGCCGGCTGCTACCTACCTTGCATCAACCCGGCAGAAAGGGCTCTGGCAAGCGGTTCTTGCCTTTTACAATAAAGCAAATATTTAAGGTTTTCTGCCAAAAGCTTTATAACTTTGATAGGACTAACCTTAAAATTCAAGGAAAATGAAAAAATATGTGTATATCCTTGCGGTTTTTGCTTTCATTGGGGTTGTTGCCATTGTTTTTAAGATCTCATCACGCACGGTAACCCCACAACCAAATGAAACCATTATGGAAATGAATCGTCAAAATTTAAACTTAAGCCCCGGTAACAGGATTGAATTACCCGAGCCAGTGGAAGACGGAGACATGAGCCTGGAAAAAGCCCTGACACTGCGCCGGTCCATCAGAACCTATGCCACTGACCCCCTTACACTTGAGCAGGTTTCTCAACTATTATGGTCGGCCCAGGGCATTACACAAGAAGAAAGAGGCTTTCGAACAGCTCCCTCTGCAGGCGCTACCTTTCCCCTTGAAATGTTTGTTGTAGTGAATAATGTGGAGGAATTGAAAAAGGGGGTATATCATTACCATCCCCATGAGCATAAACTAGCGTTTATAAGGGAAACCGACATCGGGGATGAGCTCGCCAGGGCAGCTTTAAGCCAATCGATGGTAGCCGATGGAGGCGCCGTTTTTATTTTTGCTGCCGTATTCGAAAGAACCACCGACCGCTATGGTGAACGGGGCAGACGCTATGTTTACAATGAAATCGGTCATGCATCACAAAACCTGCACCTTCAGGCTGCAGCCCTTGAACTGGGTACGGTGGTTATTGGCGCATACCGGGACGAAGAAGTGGAAAGCATCCTGCAACTTGGGGAAGAGTACGATGTGCTGTACCTGATGCCGGTTGGTACTTTGTAAATTAGCCGGAGAACATCCCGACACAAAGAGAAATAAAAAAAGTAACCTAAAACCGGTAAGAAATTCCTGAATAAAGGGAAAAATTATACGGAAAGGCTTTGCCATCCAAAAATCTTTCATCCCTGGAAACCGGATGGAGGAAAATCTGGGCAGTGGGCTCCAGGTTCAGAGTCATTTTCCCGGAAATGGGCAGCGACATCACAAAACCTCCAAGGGCTGAAAAATTAACATTTCTCAAACCATGGGTTTCCCCAATAGGTTGCTGCTGTGTATCCCTTCCAAGGAATACCTCATTTTTAACAAGATAGTTACCGGTGATTCCTCCTTTCAGGTGAATGCCCACAAGGTTTTCAAAAACCATGTACCGAAATACCAGGGGAATTTCCAGGTATCCGAAATGCTGTGTCAGCCCCTTTTCTCTTTGTCGCAAAAATTTGGGATCATCAAACCCTAAAGCCTGTTTATTGGTCATAACACGGAAAGACTGACTGTCAGCAAAATAAAGGGAAGCATCACTTAACCTTATTGTGCCTTGTGAGGTCATTATGGTTTGAGGGTGCGAGAAGGGCCGATTGGTATCAAGCTCATAAATGGCTTGTTTATGAATATGCCCGAACGACATAATATCGCTGACATACTGACCAATATTCAGGTAATGTAAGCCGGTTTGCACGGCCAATCTGCGTGATATATTAAAATAACCTGAAACCCCGAAGCTGTAGGTGTTGATCTCTTCTTCAAGATTTTGAAAAGGGATATTCATAAAACCAAATTCACCCTGAGGAGAAAGGTAACGATAGTTATACTGTGGGGCAAAATGCAGACTTAATGAGAAATCACCAGCAGGTTGGTCAATGGCAGAAGCCAAAAGAATTTCTTCGGCCAGAATTTCGGAAAAACCGCCGGAAAGGGGCTCTTCCCCGGATTCAGGAAGGGATATGGTTTTGCTTTTAATTGAAAGGGAGGGGGAATCAAATGACGAAAAGCTCAGCATGGACCGGCGTTGCGAACGCAGAAGAGATTCTTCTTCCTGCAGAGTACGATCTTTTTCCTGCTTCTGCGTTGATTCTGCATTATGGACTTTTGCAAAAAGATTTTCTTCCCTTTCTTTGAGCAAATCAGGAGTTGCAGTAGCTTGGTACGAAACGGTTGCCACGGTGCTTTGCGGCAATACAAAAAGATCGGTAAGAACCGGTTCCTGGCTCCGATCACCAAGCATATACCATACGGAAAGGCCACCAAAAACCAAAACGGCTGCAGAGGCAGCTATCCTTAAATAAAGCGGAAACAACCGTTTCACAGGCTTATTGTTTAAACCTTCATCTATCTTTTGCCACAAACCAACAGGAGGTTCTGGCGAAAAACCCTTGAATTTTTTTCTGACTTTCCTATCAAAAAAATAATTTTCCACTTTTGTTAGTGTTTAAATGGCCTTTTCTATTATTACCAATTCCCTGGTTATCTTTTTCTGAAGCAGGCTTCGCGCCCTCGCCAAATTCGACCTTGAGGTCGACTCGGAAATATTCAACATCTCAGCGATCTCTTTGTGCGCATATCCTTCCATTGCATAAAGGTTAAATACCAGTCGATACTGATCCGGCAATTCCTGGAACAGGTTCAGCACATCATTAACTTCAAGCAACTCCAGGGCATGATTATCGGTAAAATAATTACCATTTTCCGATATGCTGTCAACCGATAAATGATAAACCCTTTCCCGGTATTTTTCAATGGCAGTATTGACCATGATCCTTTTGATCCAGCCTTCAAAACTGCCTTTGCCTTTAAAGGAAGGGAGGTGCTGAAATATCCTGATGAAGCCTTCCTGTAAAATATCCTGGGCCTCATCGGTACTACCGGCATAACGAAGGCATATACCATACATCTTTGGAGAATACAAGCTGTATAGTTTATACTGGTCTGCCTTATTGTTTTTCAGGCAACCTTTCAATATTTTTTTCAGGGAGTTCACCAATTAAAAAGTCTTTGCCTGAAACAAAGATAATAATTCTTTTAAATTGAATAACAAGCCCCATAAGCACCTGATCTAAAGCTTCAAAGAACGTTAAACCCATAAACAAAGCCTTAATAAAGCTTTGTACTATTGATTGTGATAAACATCCCCTTCACCAGAGCATATTTCTATGATGAGGGTTTCATGAAAGTTATCTGCCAATTGCCTGAGCGTATCAAATTCCCCATCGTAGGAAAAAACAAATCCTTTGTAAAAGTTTGGCAGCCATATATCCTCTGCCCGAAAGATCTCCAGCTCCTTGTCTTCAGTCATTCTGAAAAAACCATAATTGCCAGGTTCCAGCTCATGCGCTTTGGCACCGTGGTCAAGTACCAGCTGAAAAAAATCATCATGATGGTCAACTTCGGCATTGCTTTTTTGTGAAGTAAAGCCCCATATAAAATTTGAAGGCACCCTGTGAATCACTTTTTCACGGAATTTCAAAAAGGGGGTTTCTTTTCCCGAAATGCTGATATTGAGCACGTCTTCTTCCAGGTCAAAAAAGGTCAACATTTCATCCTGGTTAATAAAAAACCGGATATGATTGCGGCCTTCTACAAGATCGTCAAGCAGGATGTCGGCCCTGGCCGGGGCAAAATTGGTAATACATATGTGGGGAACTTCAATCCCTTCAAAAACAATATCCCTGATTCCGAAGGGTTTATGAGAAGAATAGAGAATAAGAAAATTTTCACAAGGATAGTCTTCAAGGGTTTGCACCTTGAGCATAAAAATTCTTTCGGGGGAGGCAAACCTTTCCCTTACTTCAACCAAAAGAGGCAAGGGGATATCATCTATGGCTTCCTCCTTTTGGCAACTTCCAAAAGTTGAAAGCAAAAAAGCAGGAAAAAGAAATAAAAAGTAAAACTTTCTAACCAAATTTTTCATTTAATAAAAGATAAAAAGCTAACAAACGCAGCAACCTCCTTTTCCTATCTTTCTGCATTTTTCACTGTTTGAAGCCATTGTTATTGTTTTATAAAAAAAAGACCCGCCCGGGTAAGTTGCAAAAAGCACGTATCCCAAACGGATCTTTTTATATGATTAACAAAAGAAACAATCCGTAAGCAAAAAGTTTCAGGGCAATGGCCGCGGGTTAGTTGAAATTGGTCAATGTTGCTTATCAGCTTCTGATTCTGAACCATTTTGGTGGCATTTGAAGTTTTCCGCGGCCACTACCGTATACCCTGAAACAAATACAAAACCTGAAAAAACGGAAAATATTAGGAAAAAAGGAGAAAAAGCCCCGGCAAAACCTGCCAGGGGGTAAAATCCGGCATTGTATTTTCCAATAAAAAAGGAACGATGAATTTTGTTAACATTCCCGGCATCCGGGCAGAAGGTGCTGTATTTTGTGACCTTACTTTAAAGAACGACAAACATGATCCTTCCGCCTTATGAGCCTGATAAACTTTCGGGTCACATAAACAAGACGAATCAAAAAGCGGAAACGCTGCGCAGGTAACAAAAAAAAACGAACTTTTTTCAGGATTTGGTTCTTTGCCTTTGCCTTACCTCTATTTTCAGGTAATCCAGCATCAGGTCCATATCAAAAGAAGAAATTCCTTTTTCGAGCAGGTGCTGCCGGTCATCGTTAAACGAGGACTCAAAAGCCCTGATATTTTTCCAGGAAAGAATGCTTTTCAAATACATGTCAAATGCTTTCTTCGGCTCTCCCAAACTCCACAGCACATGGCCAAGATTCAGCAAGTCGTAGCGGTTATAAGGTTCATTGGCAAGCAGGCGGGTAAGATAGTCTTTGGCTGTATCAAGCTTGCCAATCAAAAATGAACACCAGGCCAGGGGACGCCGGATCCGGTGATTTTCGGGGGCCAGCACTTCCACCTTAAAATAATAATCCAGGGCTTCCTGGTATTTTTCAAGGTGGATGAGGCACTGCCCGATGTTGGCCTGAATCTTTAAATCTTCCGGATCATGCTTTTCTGCCTGCCGATAATACCTCAGGGCATCTTCCCATCTGTTGAGAAACTTGCAGCAGTATGCAAGCTTTTTAATGATCCACAAGCGGTCGGATTCAATCAGATCGGCTTTCTGATAATATTCATAAGCTTTGGCAAAATCACCGGTTTTTTCATAACAAAATGCAATTTTTTCAAAAAGCTCAATATTGCTCTGGTCTTCTTCCAGAATGTTAAGAAATACCTTCAGGGCATCGGGATAGAATTTTTTATCAAAAAAGAATTCTGCAATATTGCGGATGGTTTTGTTGTCTGAAACCAAATGTTTTACAAAGAATGTTTCATGAAGGTCAAGTTCAATATCAAAAATGTCATCAAACTCCCGCCGCCAGGGATGAAGTTTAAAAAACCTGTACAGATCCTGGAAATACTGGGTGTAAACGCTTTTGGTGCGGGCAAAACTGTTGAGCAGGGTTTCATCTTTTTCCAGCTCGGAAATATTTTCCATTTCGGCGTTGAGCATATTCATCATCATGGATTTCTGCTGATCGGGTACCAGCCCTAAATTCAGGCAGAAAGAAAACTTGTCGGAATTACACATAAAATAAGTAGATTCCAACTTTTGCACAAGCGGGGTGAGGTCAATGTCCTTGCCGGGTTCTTTGATAATATGGCGGATAGACTGATTCTCGGAGTAAAAGGGCACAAACCAGTTGCTGATCTCTTGGAAAAACGGAAAGTTTTTCAGCTGTGAAAAGGCACTCATGAAAACATCCATACCCTCCATCTGCATTTCTGTAAACTCCTGCAACTTATCCAGAAGGTCCGGGGCATCCTCAAATACAGTTTCCCAGTCGGGGTTTTTTTCCTCCCCAAACTCCTCCTGGAAAATGTTGTCCAAATCCAGCTTTTCCTCTATTTTGGGGCGCATCTTCATCATTTCTGGCAGAATCTCTTCCTCCCATTTCTTTTTCACTTTTTCCGTTTCCCTGGATTTGGTATACTGAATCAGAATAGCTTCAATATGCTGTTCAATCTGGGGGAATTCCTTCAGCACAAGGGTTTTCTCCTCCAAAACAGGATAGAGATAAAAGCGGTCATTGTATTTCAGAAATCCTATAAACAGCCCGATCATGGCCCTTTCCCAGACCAGTTCCTGTTTTTTGTTCACAAAGCGGAACAAGAGCAAAAACTTGTGTACATCAAAAAACCGCAGCAAGCTGAGGGTTAATGCGCTAACCACCAAGGATTTGTCGTGCCAGGGCAATTTTTCGGAATCGCAAACTGCTTCCAGCAATTCCATTTCGGTATCGGAATATTTATCGGTAAGCCATATGATATTGAAAACTTTCTGCAGGGCTTCTTCTCTTGTAGGCAGATCGCTGCTTTCCTCCAGGGTAACATCCTTTAAAATACCGGCAAGCTCACGGTCAAAGGTGATGTTCTCCAGAATATTCAGGGCTTCGGTTCTTTCGATCTTCCCCTGCTTTGTAAGTTCCCGTTTAAGACGATAGGTATTATTGGTGGCATTTTCGGTAAGCAAAAACTCCCGTAACTCATCGGCAAGTTCAAGCATGCTGCGGATCAGGTAAAGGTAAACCCGTTCCCGTTCCGGATCCTTAACCTTTGAAAAAGAATGTTCCAACAGGTTTTTGTAGGTATGCAAAAGTTCATCCAGTTGTTCATTTAAAAACTCTTTCTGGCTTTGGGTAACCAGCTTACGCAACAATACCGCAGCATCAGAAAGACGACGGCGATGCAGCAATTTGCAGATGTTTTGATAATTCTTGGTTATTTCCTGAGAGAGCATGGATCTTTTTTTTATAAACAATCAATATACAAAATTACGGGAATCTGCACAAAGATTTCCCGCAAAACCGGGCCTTTTAATAAACTCTACAAAATACAGCGTTCTGCATTTCCGGGGTCGCGGAGGTTAAACCGGACCAGGGAAAGTCCCGGCGCATTGCCGGCAGCAGACAAAGCCCAGGTGTTTCCCATTTGCTGCTTCCAATAACCGGTAATGGAGGCGGATTCATGGATGTGCCCGTGCAGGGTAAGCAAAGGCTGCCGCTGCTCAATAAATTCTTTGATGGCAATGCTTCCCACATGCACATCTGCCGGAACATGATCGATCATTACCCCATCCAGGGCCGCCCGGTCAAGGTAAGTCTGGTATGGAGGCGAATGAAAAAGGAAAACCGATCTATCAAGGTTTTTATCCCCGGCCAATTTATTAAGATCCTCACGAATGGTGGCGAACTCAACATCTTCCTCCGGTTTAACGGTACGGAATCCTTCAGTGGGATGCACGCAACCCGGGTCAACGAACCTTGAAACATCATACCGCTCCCAGTCTTTAAGCATAAAAGGGGTTGGCGGCACATTAGCATAACCGTATACGGTAAATCCATCCAGATTAAAGGCCTTATTATGGATGTAATGCCATAAGCCGGCTTTTTCATGTTTCAGAAAGGAAGCTTCTTCCATCCTGGGATCGTCGTTGCCGGGAATGATAAAAACCAAAGGAAAGGATGCCCCCATTTTTTCCCGCAAAAGAGCCATTTGTTTGCCAAGGTAATCATTGACAAAATCGGGGTAAGGATCTGTTTTGCCGGCACCAAATATGGCGGTTCCAGGCAGCAAATCCCCTCCAAAGAAAACCGCCCTTGGGCTGACTGCAGCTATTTGTAATAAAAGCTTTTCATATTTTGAAACTTTCCCATGAAGGTCTGAAACAAAAAAACAGAGGTCATTCATCGTGCCGGGCTTTTCTTAATAATTTGGCGGAGTTGGTGTGAGACTCCAGCATTACTGTAAAGCTGGTTTTCTTCTCAATATCTTTATCTGTGATCAGGTGGAGATCTACCAGGCTGCCCGGGGTTTTCATGCCGGTTTTCTGGTAATTCAGTTCCGAAAGGCACAGGCCCCATCCTTGAAAGAATATCCGGAGTTTTTCCTTTTGCAGCTCATCATCCTGGCAGTGCACCAAAAGGTCGATGTCGGATCCGGGTCCGGCCTGCCCGGTCTTGGTGCTGCCGATCAGGTAAACGGCCTTTACCCCGAAACGTTCCATATCCAAAGTTTCTGCCATCAATACGGCCATTTCTTCCCGCCACCTCCAGTGTTCATCTTTATCAGTAAATAAAAAACCACGGGCGTCATCCTCCATGCCTTCCGGAACTTTCTTTTTTTCGAGTACATCCATTGAACTCCTCAGCCTGCGCATTATAATAAACGATTCCAGCTGATGGCTGATGGTTTTCAGCAACTGTAACTCTTCCCTTAAAAATGGCCTGACAGGATCTATCTCCTTTGCCGGGCGGTAATAAACATTTACCGACCCGGCCTGCCGGTCTTCAATATAGATGGGTATGGAATGAAAAATATCGGAAGTCTCAAATCCTTCACTGCTCACTTCCAGGTCCTCAAAAATGATTTTGGCACTACAATAGGAAGGGTGCTTAAAAGCGGGCGGGATGATCTTTACAAGATCATTTAAAATTTCCTGCAAAGGTGCCTCTTCCTTGTTTTTTAATATCTCATGCAGGTCAAACAGGCATCTCAGCTCCTTGGCCCGCTCCTGGAGAATGGATAGAATATAATTGCCCGACTTGCCGGAGTATTGTTTCATGGTTCCTGCGTTTCTCTTTTTCAAATTTAATAAAGAAACTACTCTGAACGACAAGTCAGGAAAGCAAAATTATTTTTATGAAAAACCAGGATGAATTGCAAAAACAAAACACCCCGGGTGAAATTCCCGGGGTGTTTTAACAAATTAGATTTTATTTTAGTTAGGATAGCTGATCGGCCCTTCAATACCAAGTGGTATTTCAAGCATCAACCATGCAATGAACATGGGTATCCTCACGATCATAAAAGCAATGGCGTAAGGCAACATTACCGAAATGATGGTACCGATACCAATGTCTTTGGAGTATTTTTGTGCAAAAACAATTACCAGCGGGAAGTAAGGCAACAGGGGCGTTAAGATATTTGAGTAAGAGTCACCGATCCTGTAGGCCGCCTGGGTAACCTCGGGCGAAAATCCCATCAGCATGAGCATGGGCACAAAAATTGGCGCCAGGATGGCCCATTTTGCAGATGCACTGCCAATGATCAGGTTAATAAAGGAAGAAACCAGGATAAAGGCTACCAACAGGGGAATGCCCACGAAGCCAATATTTTGTAATCCCGCAGCACCCGAAATAGCCAATATAGATCCCAGGTTAGACCAAATAAAGAACTCCACCAGGTGAGCTGCCACAAACGCCAGCACAATATAGCCACCCATGGTGCTCATAGATTCGGCCGTCATGTTGGAAACATCCTTATCTCCTTTAATGGTTTTGGCAACCAAACCATAAACCAAACCGGTAACAAAGAACAAAATAAACATCAGCGGAACGATGGAATTGTAGAAGGGATTCAAACCACCTTCGGCATCTCTGAGCACGCCATCGGAGGGAATAATAGCCAATGCAATGAGTGCAAGAACAGCCAATACCGTAAACATTGCCCACTTGAGGCCCCTTTTCTCCAGGGGGGTGAATTTATTGTCATAAGCCTCGGTATCTTCTCCTTCATATTTGCCGAGTCGGGGTACGATGATCTTTTCGGTTACCCATGTACCAGCCAGACCAACCAGCGGCACAGAGGCAGCCATCAGGTAATAATTGGAAAGGGGGTTTACCGTGTATGCGGGATCCATAATGGTGGCGGCAGACTGTGTAAAGGCGGCCATCATCGGGTCAAGACCCGTGGGAAGGAAGTTGGCTCCAAAACCACCGGAAACTCCTGCAAAAGCCGCTGCCAGTCCAGCAAGGGGGTGACGACCCATCCCTTTAAAAATGGCAGCACCTAAAGGAATGAGCACCACATAGCCGGCATCTGCAGCAACAGAGCTAACCATACCTGCTATTACGATAGAAAAAGTGATCAGGGAAGCAGGGACCTTCGAAACAAAAACCCTGAGGGCAACGGAAATGAGCCCGCTACGCTCGGCCACACCAATACCTAACATTACGACCAATACCAATCCCAAAGGAGGAAACTGGGCAAAGACTTCCACCATGGAAGTCAGGATCTTTTGAATCCCCTCTGCATTGAGAAGGTTTACCGCTTTAATGGGTTCGGTTACATCCGGTGAGGGATGTTCTGCGCTGAGCCCAAGATTTCCAAAAATCCATGAAAGGACCAAAACGATCCCTATCAGAATTGCAAACAATGTCACAGGCTGAGGCAGTTTGTTCCCAACAACTTCAATCTTATTGAGAATCCTCTGCATCATGCCCTGCTTCTGGTTATTTTCTGTTGACATAAAGAGTTAAATTGGTTTATGATTTGGAAAATGATTTTTATGGACGGCCCAAAATTAATGTATTCAATCAAAACACAAAAATTAATCTGTTTATTAATGGTAATTGACGGAATCGCACGTCAATATTTTTCATGGTTCTAACAATATTGTGAGGCAATAGAGAATTTTACCGGTCACCTTATAATGTGAACCACCCCTTCGGCATATCTCCGCTCCCCTCCCCTGGAGTATGTCAACACATAGTAATAAACCCCGTCAGGCTGATCGCGTCCATCCCACCAGTTGCCATAATAATCCGAATGCTCAAAAACTTTTTTTCCCCAACGGTTAAAAATCTGTATCTGTGCCTGAGGATAATGCTCCAGGTTTTCAATTTCAAAATAATCATTGATCCCATCGGCATTGGGGGTAAATACATTGGGAATATTCAGGTCGCAATTCTGATCCTCAAAAAGAAAGTCCAGGAATTCCTGGCAGCCGGTAAGGGTATCCATTACCATTACTATATAACTTCCGGGTTCCTTGGCCATGAGGGTGTCGTGGGTGGCATCCGGAATATCCACTCCTTCATACATCCACTGATAAACCCAGTGATGACCATCGTTGTTAAGGGGTTGTACCGTTAACAGGGTAGAGTCTCCTTCGCAGACGGGCATTTCCAGTTCGGAAACAATTTCTGCTTCCGGCAAAGGCAGCGCATGCACATAAAGGGTGGTGTCGTAAGAACAACCAAAATTATCTTCCGCCACAAACCAAAACTCATAATCACCGGGATCGTCCAGGGTAACCGATGCCGGGTTACCTTCCAGGGGAGTATCTCCCATATACCATTGCTGGAAAACGATTTCCGGGGTAAAGATCAGGGAGTCAGGATAGAAATCCTCATGAAAAAACAAGCTCCAGCCAAACATATGCCCGTTGTCGCCCGGCACATTGTCTTTTACCCGCAGGGTCCATTCCCCGTTAAGCGGGCAGCCGGTCAGCGCCGCCAGGGTTTCGTCAGGCGTATAAGTACCGGGAGGCAGGTAGGGTGCGTTGAAATAATAGTTCCCGTCGGTATCGGTATATTCGTGATACTGGGGTGAGGTTTCGGCCATGGTGCCATACTGTGGCTCATCATTGGTAAAACAATATTCATATCCAACACCCGGAGGTACGGGACTCCAAACCACGGGCTCTCCAAGATTGGCCGTACCGCTTCCATAATCCTTAAGCATAACGGTGGCACCGTTGGGGCACTCCAGCTCAAACTGCAGCTGACCATGGCTCACATGCTCAATGTTCAGGCAGACCCGGTCCAAATCAATCGCTGAAAGAATCTCTGCATCCTCATCAAACACATCAAATTCGAGTGATGACTCATAATGTTCTCCCGTACCATCGGGGATAGCCACCGTTTCAACCACAGCAGTAGGGAAACCGGTCCAGGTGGTGGGGGTTACCTCTCCCACAAGGGAAAACGGATCACCCACACAGGTGGTATCTGCCGTGGTTATGGTCCCGTCAAAAGAGGGAACCGTACCCACCATCAGGATTTCTGTAACCTGCGTTGTACAATCATTTTGAGGGTCCTCAACACTTAAGGTAAGGGGGTAGGCTCCGGGCTCCATTAAAGAAAGGGTAACCTGGCTGCCCGGGAAAGTTTCTCCTTCGAAAGTCCATTCATAAACAAACTGTGTGGGATCATAATCAACATTGTCGCCTTGGTAGGTAGCCGACCCGCTGAATGAAACACTGCCGGTTTCCGGGCAGTATTTAAAAGTATTTTCATCCGGAATGATCTCTGCTACAAAAGTCTCACAAAGGGTTTTGCAGGAAATGGGAGCAAACCATCCCGCCCCGGGATCGGAAGGAGAGGAAACAAATTGAAAATGCAGGCATTCCCCGGAAGAAACAATACTTTCTCCATCCAGATCATAGTTGCCCGCTTGGATGATCAAAGGAGCCTGGTCAGAACCCCCGTCATATACATGCAGCACATCTCCCTGTCCGAGCTCAAAAAACAGAAAGTCCAGCTTAAGAAAAGGGTTCTCTTCTTCCGAGCTACAGAAAGTCAGGGAGAAATTTTCATTGGTCCCGTATGCTGTAAGGGTATCCCCGCCACTGTCCACAAATGTACCGGAACAGGTTTCAATGGTTTGACCGTTGTGCTGGTCAATGGGAAAGGTGATTTGCGAAAAGCCCCCGGAAACGGTTAAGAGGAAAAAGAGGAAAGAAAAGATTCGGATTAAGGCCATAAAGGTTACGATGTTAAAAACCCCCGATAAAAAAAACGTTCACTAATTAATTACATGATTAATACGGTAAGCCTTTGCTTTTTATTTTGTAAAAACTCCGGTGGCCAAAATTAAGAAAAATATGGGTATGTTGGTTTTTGTATCCGGGGTTTATGCAGGGAGATTTTTATTAAAGACAAAAACCGGGGAACTCCCGTTTAAAGAATTGAATTTCAAAACGTAAAAATTAAACATAATCCCCGGCCCCCAGTGGCTGTAAGCACAAATAAAATGTAAAAAATATAGTTTTTAGTTGTAATTTTGCAGGCTATGAAAAACATCAGGAATTTTTGTATCATCGCTCATATCGACCATGGCAAAAGCACACTTGCCGACCGCCTGCTTCAGGTTACACGAACCATTACCGAAAGAGAATTTAAAGAGCAGCTGCTGGACAACATGGACCTTGAGCGTGAGCGCGGCATTACTATCAAGAGTCACGCCATACAAATGGATTTTGAGGTTGAGGGGGAGCATTATGTATTGAATCTTATTGACACCCCCGGCCATGTGGATTTCAGTTACGAGGTTTCACGCTCCATTGCCGCCTGCGAAGGGGCATTGCTCATTGTAGACGCCTCCCAGGGCATTGAAGCCCAGACCATTTCCAATCTTTACCTGGCCCTGGAGCACGACCTGGTGATCATTCCTGTTTTAAATAAAATGGACCTTCCGGGAGCCATGCCCGAAGAAGTGGCCGAACAGATCGTTGACCTGATCGGTTGCGACCCCGATGAAATCATTCCCGCCAGCGGAAAAACCGGTTTTGGAGTGGATGCTATCATGAAAGCCATCATTGAGCGCGTACCACCTCCCAAAGGTGACCCCCAGGCCCCGCTGCAGGCACTGATATTTGATTCCATTTATAATCCCTTTCGCGGAGTGGTAGCCTATTTCCGGATTTTTAACGGGGCCATCAGCAAAGGAGACCAGGTTAAATTTATGAATACCGGGCATGAATATGATGCCGACGAAGTGGGAGTGCTTAAGTTGAACCAGCTTCCCAAAAAAACAATTTATGCAGGAGATGTGGGTTATATCATCTCCGGGATCAAAGATGCCCGGGAAGTAAAAGTGGGAGATACCATTACCCATATTAAACGCCCCACTCCCAAAGCCGTCAAAGGCTTTGAGAATGTAAAGCCCATGGTATTTGCAGGAATTTACCCGGTAGACACCGACGATTATGAAGACCTCAGGGCCGCCATGGAGAAACTTCAACTCAATGATGCTTCCCTTACTTTTGAGCCTGAAAGCTCTGCTGCCTTAGGTTTTGGGTTCCGTTGCGGGTTTTTGGGCATGCTGCATATGGAAATTGTGCAGGAGCGGCTGGAACGGGAATTTGAAATGACCGTGATCAATACTGTTCCCAACGTTTCTTACAAGGCATACACCAAAAAAGGAGAATTCATCCTGGTAAACAATCCTTCGGACCTCCCGGATGTAACTGACCTGGATTATGTGGAGGAACCCTTTATTTCCGCACAGATCATTACCAAAGCAGATTTTGTCGGGGCGGTCATGTCATTATGCCTGGATAAACGAGGAGTGGTAAAAAACCAGGTTTACCTGACCACCAACCGGGTAGAGCTTACTTTTGAACTTCCCCTTTCGGAGATCGTTTTTGACTTTTACGACCGCCTGAAAACCATTTCCAGGGGTTATGCCTCCCTGGATTACTTTCCCACAGGTTATAAAGCTTCCAACCTGGTAAAGCTGGACATTTTGCTTAACGGCGAACAGGTGGATGCCCTGTCGGCCCTTATTCACCGGGAGAATGCCTACGAGCTGGGCAAAAAGATCTGTGAAAAGCTGCGTCAGCTGATCCCCCGTCAGCAGTTTGACATTGCCATACAAGCGGGTATCGGCTCCAAAATCATTGCCCGCGAAACAGTTAAAGCCTTGCGCAAAGACGTTACCGCCAAGTGCTATGGTGGTGACATTACCCGTAAGCGAAAACTGCTGGAAAAGCAGAAAAAAGGAAAAAAGCGAATGCGTCAGGTGGGCAACGTTGAAATACCGCAACAGGCCTTTATGGCGGTGCTTAAACTTAATGAATAAATTTGTTTTCAGACAGGATTAACGGGATTCCCCCGGTCCTGGTATTTTGAGCCGGCCACCACAAGGGTAATCTCCCCTTTTACCGGTTCCTGCTCAAAGTGGTGTATAAGTTCACGCAGGGAACCCCTGACATTTTCTTCAAAAAGCTTGCTGATCTCCCTGGATACGCTTGCCTGCCGATCTTCACCAAAAAATTCTCCGAAAAACTTCAGGGTTTTGACCAGGCGATGGGGTGATTCAAAAAAAACCATGGTGCGTTTTTCGTATGCCAGTTCTTCCATGCGTGTTTTCCTGCCTTTTTTAACAGGTAAAAACCCCTCAAAGCAAAACCGGTCGCTTGGCAGGCCGGAATTGACCAGGGCGGGAACAAATGAAGTGGCACCAGGCAAACATTCCACCTCAATCCCTTTTTTGATGCAGGCCCGTACCAGCAAAAACCCGGGATCGGAAATACCGGGGGTTCCGGCATCACTGACCAACGCAATCCGCATACCGGATTCCAGCTTTTCTAAAACCGAGGCCAAAACTTTGTGTTCATTGTGCTGATGGTGCGAAAGCATTTTGGTGGAAATATGGTAATGCTGCAATAACCTGCCGGTATTGCGGGTATCTTCAGCCAGCACATAATCCACCTCTTTTAAAACCTTTATTGCCCTGAAAGTTATATCCTCCAGGTTGCCAACAGGAGTGGGTACAAGAAAAAGTTTGGACATGGCAGATTTTTCAGTATACTTAGTTGCCTGCATACCTTCGTTGAACGAAAGCGGCCAGTTTTTCTATGGTTTGTTCGGAGCGCCTGGCATCCCATGCAAATTCCTGGTTCAGCCTGTTGAGGTATTCAAAGGCATCATTCAAAGAGGCGGAGTTATTGAGTTTTGTTATGGCTTCGTTGTAGGCCTGAATATTCCCGTTGAACAACTCATTGATAAACAGGAATTTGTCATTCACCCCAATGGCTTCCTTAAGGCTGGAGATTCCCTTTTGCTGCATTCGGGTCCCAATGCTTTGGTCCTCTTTCTTCCCGGAAATGCGCTGATGCAGGGAGTTATCATCCTGACGGTACTGATCACCAATGGCATTGGAATGAGAATCTGAAAAAAGGTCAATGATCGCTTTTGAACCATTGCCTGCAGAAGAATCACCGGATTTTTCCTCCATTTGTTTTTGAGGGCCGGCTTGTTCCTGAAGGCTGGGCTTTTGCGGTTCTTCCTGCTCTAATGGTTTTTCCTGCATGTCTTTTCCGCCTGGCTCTTCGGGGACGGGTGTTTTTTCCTTTTCTTTTTCTTCTTCTCCAGTTTTTTTATCCGGAGATGCCGGTTTTTCTTCTTGAGGCGTTTGGGGAGAAGCAACAGGTTGATCTTTCTTATCGCTCACCGTTTCCTGTGAAGTGTGTGGCTGTTCTGTTGTTTGCCCGGGTTGCTTTACTTCCCCACCTGATGATGGTTCGGGTTCACTTTCATCGTAAACGAAAGGAAGATGCTTTCGGGGCTCCTCTGTTTTGACTTCGGGTGTTTGCTGACTGCCCGGGCTGTCTTTCGTAATTTCGGGCTTTTGCTCCGGAGCAATGAACTGATTTTGTTCCGCATTTTCTTTCTTCAGGAGTTGAAACTGCCGGTAAAGCGACCGCAGATCTTCCATTACCGTATCCAGATCCATCGAAAGATCTTTTTGGGGGTGATTTTGATTGATAAAGTGTGCGCGTTCAACGATTTCTTCCAGTAAACTGACAATTTTATCTTTTGCTTCAGGTTGGTTCATAGGGTAAAATCACAAATGGGTTATTAAAATAACAAAGGTTATAATCAGTTCAATATTGTGTAAAGTTATTGATTATTTTTGTGCCGGAAGGGCGGTTAAATTTCGTGTAAAGGTAAGAAAGAATAAAGAAAAAATCATTGCATGTTTCTTGAAAATGACATGGAGCGCTCGGGGGGGCGCGGATGGATTGAGGTGATCTGTGGCAGCATGTTTTCGGGCAAAACGGAAGAGTTGATCCGAAGGTTAAAACGCGCCCGCATTGCCGGGCTTAAAGTGGAGATTTTTAAACCGGCTATTGATGTGCGGTATGATGAAGAAAGGGTGGTTTCTCACGACGCCAACGAGATCATGTCAACCCCGGTGCCCTCTTCATCCAATATTGTGCTGATGGCCAATGAAGTAGATGTGGTAGGCGTTGACGAAGCCCAGTTTTTTGATCTGGAACTGCCCAATGTCTGTAACCAACTGGCCAACTCGGGGATCAGGGTTATTGTGGCCGGACTGGATATGGACTTTAAGGGAAAGCCTTTTGGCCCAATGCCTGCTTTGCTTGCCACAGCAGAATACATTACCAAGGTGCATGCCGTTTGTATGCGATGCGGCAGCCTGGCCCAGTATTCTCATCGCACCATCGTGGATGAAAAACTGGTGGTACTTGGCGAAACCGATGCTTATGAACCCCTTTGCCGGCATTGCTATTATCGGCAAAATTCCGGATAACCAAAATTTACACCATCTCCTCATTATATCTTGTTTTGCTTCAACTCTTAACCCACATCCTCGCATTTTAGCCAAAAATTCATACCTTTGTTTAATGTTAACCAACTAAAAAACAAAAAACAGTGTTATGAAAAACTTAAAATTAATTGCGCTATTAGGCACATTGGCATTTTTATTTTCCGCCTGCAGTGACGACGATGACGATTTTACCATTGTCGGTACCTGGGATGTCCAAAGCATGGTAACAAATCTATACATAGACGGAGAGTTGTTTATGACCGATGACAATGAAGAGCTGGAAGCCATTACCTTTAATGAGGATGGAACGGGTTACGCTACGCTTGATGATGGAGAAGAGGACGCTTTTGAGTGGACATTGATTGGGGATAACCTCACCATCAAACTTGATGAACCTGAAGAGGACGATCCTTTTGAAGGAACGATGGTATTTCAACTTACGGAAAAACGCCCGGATCGTTTGGAAGGTTATAGTGAAGCAGAATACACCGAAGAAGGTGACGATGGAGAAGAAGTTACTTTTACCATTGAATTCTCTATGGTTCTGGTAAGGTAATTCTACTCTAAAAAAAATACCTTAAAGCGGCCCCTTACCGGAGCCGTTTTTTTATTGCCTGGGTGTCTTCTTCAAAGCCCGGTTTTTCCAAAAGGGCAAACATGTTTTTCTTATAAGCCTCCACCCCCGGCTGGTCAAAGGGGTTTACATCCAATATATAACCGCTGAGGGCACAGCCCATTTCAAAGAAATAGATCATTTCACCAAGGGTCTCTTCTGTGATTTCTGGAAGAACTATTTCCATATTGGGCACTCCCCCATCCACGTGGGCCAGCATGGTGGCTTTGGAGGCCATTGCATTAACATAACTGATCCTTTTTCCCTCAAGGTAGTTCAACCCATCAAGGTCATCCGGGTCATTGGGCACCTGTACTTCATTCTGCGGGGTCTCAACATTGATCACCGTTTCAAACAGATTCCTGAGCCCGTCCTGTATGTATTGGCCCAGGGAGTGCAGGTCGGTGGTAAACCCTGCCCCTGCAGGGAAGATACCTTTTTCTTCTTTGCCTTCACTCTCGCCATATAGCTGTTTCCACCATTCAATGAAATAATGCAGGGAAGGTTTATACCCGGCCAGGATCTCAATGGTTTTCCCTTTCTGGTAAAGCACATTGCGAAGTACCGCATAGAGCCCGGCAGGATTATCGGAAAGTCCGGAATTTTCTTTCAGGAATTTTTCCATATTCTTTGCTCCTCCGATCAACTTATGGATGCTGAATCCTGCGGCAGCAATGGGAAGCAGCCCCACCGGGGTAAGCACCGAATAGCGCCCACCCACATCATCGGGAATAACATAAGTCGCGTATTTTTTTTCATCCGCGAGTTTTTTCAGTGCCCCTTTGGAAGCATCGGTGATGGCATAAACCCTTGCGGCAGCTTCCTCTTTCCCGTATTTGTTTTCCAGGTGGCTTTTGAGCAGGCGAAAAGCAATGGCGGGTTCGGTTGTAGTTCCGGATTTTGAAATCACAATTACGGAATAATCCTTTTGATCCAGCAAATCCATCAGGTGAAACTGGTAATCCTCATCCATATGGTGGCCGGCATACAAAACCAGGGGCGATTTTTTACCGGTTCTCTCCATCAGCCCGTCCAAAGGGTTGGACAACGCTTCAATAACAGCCCTGGCCCCCAGATAGGAACCGCCTATACCGGTTACCACCAATACTTCTGACTGTTTTGCAATCTTAAGTGCATCCTGCTCAATACGGCTTAACAGGTCATTGCTTGTTTTGGAAGGCAAGTCCACCCATCCTGTAAATTCACTGCCCTTACCTTTTCCGCTGTATAGGTTTTTGTGATGCAATGAAAATTCAGCATCAAATAAGCGGATCTGATCCTTTTCAATAAACGCCTTCAAATTATCATATCTGAATCTTAGTTTAACCATGGTACCGCTTTTTAAATTTTATGTGAATTTATAAAATCCCTTTGAAAGTTGAAACAGATTTATAAAAAAACGGCCATTGAATGGGTTCAATGGCCGGTGTGATTCTTAATGAGCAAAAAAGCCGAAACCGATACAGGTGTTAATCCAGTTTTCTTGCCACCTCCACGGTCTCAAAGGCTTCGATAATATCCCCGACTTTTATATCGTTGAATTTTTCAATATTCAGTCCGCACTCATATCCTGAAGAGACCTCTTTCACATCATCTTTGAAGCGCTTAAGAGAGCCCAGTTCGCCGGTATAGATAACAATCCCGTCGCGAATAAGGCGGATGCTGGCATTGCGGTGAATTTTTCCATCGAGCACCTTACATCCGGCAACGGTTCCCACTTTTGTGATCTTAAACACATCCCGCACTTCAAGGTTGGCGGTGATCTTTTCTTCAATCTCGGGAGAGAGCATTCCTTCAATGGCCGATCTGATCTCATTGATAGCATTGTAAATCACGCTGTAAAGCCTGATATCGATCTGCTCCTGTTCGGCAAGCTTACGTGCAGCCAGCGAGGGCCTTACCTGGAATCCAACTATAACGGCGTTGGATGCGGAAGCCAGCAGCACATCTCCTTCTGTAATGGGTCCAACAGCCTTATGGATAATATTAACCTGCACTTCTTCGGTAGAAAGTTTCAGCATGGCATCGGCCAGTGCTTCCACCGAACCGTCCACATCACCCTTAACAATCACATTGAGTTCTTTGAAGTCGCCAATGGCAATCCTGCGACCAATTTCATCCAGGGTAATATGTTTCTGGGTTCTTAGACCTTGTTCACGAAAAAGCTGCTGCCGTTTGTTGGTGATGTTTTTAGCTTCTTGTTCCGTTTCCATCACATTAAACGTGTCTCCGGCCTGGGGAGCGCCATCCAATCCAAGGATGAGTACGGGAGTGGCGGGGCCGGCTTCCTTAATCCGGTGGCCTCTTTCGTTAAACATGGCTTTGACTTTACCCTGGGTGGTTCCGGCCACCACTATGTCGCCGACCCGCAGGGTGCCATTTTGCACCAGTATGGTAGAGGTATATCCCCGTCCTTTGTCTAAAGAAGATTCAATAACGGTACCGGAAGCTTTTTTGGATGGATTGGCCTTGAGCTCCAGGATCTCTGACTCCAGCAATACCTTTTCAAGCAGGTTTTCAATATTAAGTCCTTCTTTAGCCGAAATTTCCTGGCATTGGTATTTACCGCCCCAATCTTCCACCAGAATGTTGATGTTGGCCAGGTCTTCTTTTACTTTCTCGGCATTGGCGCCGGGCTTATCCATTTTATTGATGGCGATTACAATGGGGACTCCAGCGGCCTGGGCATGGTTGATGGCCTCTACGGTTTGGGGCATCACGTGGTCGTCGGCCGCCACCACAATAATGGCCACGTCTGTGACTTTGGCTCCCCTGGCACGCATGGCCGTAAAAGCTTCGTGACCCGGGGTATCCAGAAAAGTAATGGATTTTCCGTTATCACGTTCTACAGAATATGCACCGATATGCTGGGTTATGCCTCCTGCCTCGCCGGCAATTACATTGGTGTGCCTGATCTGGTCGAGCAAAGAAGTTTTACCATGGTCAACGTGTCCCATGACCGTTACAATGGGGGCCCGGTCTTCAAGGTCTTCGGGGCGGTCTTCTTCCTCTTCCACCACTTCCTGGGCATCCACGCTCACAAATTCCACTTCATATCCGAATTCATCGGCCACAATGGTAATGGTTTCGGCATCCAGTCGCTGGTTGATAGAAACAAATAACCCAAGCGTCATACAAGTGGAGATAATTTCATTAACGGACACATTCATCAGGTTGGCCAGCTCTGAAGCAGAGACAAACTCGGTAACCTGGATCACCTTATGTCCTGTTTCGGATTGCTCCATTTCTTTCTCTTTCTGCTGCTGGTAGATTTCGCGCTTCAGACGGCGATGCTTCGCCCCTTTAGACTTCCCTGTACCACTCAGGCTGGCAAGGGTTTCCCGTATCTGCTTGGAAATTTCCTCTTCGGTAAGTTCGGGTTTCGCCTGCTCTTTACGACCACGTTTTGGTTTTTTGCCTTCCTGTTTGGTTGGCCTCTGCTGTGCCTGGGTTTCAACCGGTTTGTCTTTTTTGATCCGCTTACGTTTGCGCCGTTTGGACTTGGATGGATCGGACGAAGAGGCAACAGGTTTTTTGGAAGATTCTTTCGGGGAAGGTAAATCCATTTTACCTAAAATGGTCGGGCCTTCCAGCTTTTTGATCTGGGTTTTGTAAATGTCTTCTTCCTTTTTTTCTTCTTTTGCGGCGGATTCCGGTACTTTCTTTTCTTTCTCAGCAGCAACTTCTTTTTCCTTCTTCTGGTCTTTCTCTTCTGTTTTGGCTTTTTCCTCTGCTTTGGAAGGCTCTTTTTTGGGCTTGGGTTTTTCTTCTTCTCCTTTGGCGGCAGGTTCCTGCTTTTTCGCTTTTTTCTTTGTCCTGGATTCGGGAAGGTCTATCTTGCCTAAAATCTTTAATTTACCATCAGCCGGTTCCTTTTTTTCTTCTTCAGGGGTTTCTTCTGAAGGGGCTTTCTCAGCTTTTTCCTTCGCGGGCTCTTCAGGTTCCGTTTTTTCCGGCGCTTTCTTTTCAGGCTGGGTTGCAGGTTTTTCTGCTTTTTCTTTTTTCTTTCCTTTTTCTTCAGGATCAAGTTTGCCCACTACTTTGGGCCCGGGCAGATCCACTTCTTCATCCCCGGCCTTGGGTTTTTTCTCTTCGATTTCGGGTTCAGGGGCTTTGTGCCCTTTGATGAAAAGCTCCTTATCTTCTTTTTCTGCAGCTTCCTGGTCGGTTTCTTTGGAGCTGTCTTCTGTGGTTTCGCTTTCTTTTTGATCCAAAGAAATGCGCTCTCTCTTAATAAGATTCAGGCCGGCTTTCTGAGTTGCCTCTTTCAGGGACTTTTCCCCTTGGAATTCTTTTAGCAGAAGGTCATAGGCCTCCTGTGAGATCTTCGTGTTGGGGTTATTGTCAACAGAAAATCCCTTTTTCTTAAGAAATTCAACCAGGGTGCTGGTGCCTAAGTTGAATTCCCGGGCAACTTTACTTAATCGTTTAACTTTAATACCTTCAGTCATATTAAGATTTAGGTTTCAAAAATTATTCCTAAACAGGTGAAAAATCGTGCAAAATTACATAAATTAATCAAACTCTGCTTTTAGTATACGCATAACCTCCTGAACAGTTTCCTCTTCCAGGTCGGTTCGGTTGACCAGATCTTCCACTGTAAGGTTAAGTACGCTCTTGGCTGTATCACAGCCTATATTCTTCAATTCCTGGATAATCCACTCTTCAATTTCATCGGCAAATTCTTCGATATCCACATCTTCGGTATCGGTTTCGGCATCCCGATACACATCAATCTCATAACCCGTAAGGCTTCCTGCAAGTTTGATGTTAAATCCCCCTTTCCCGATGGCCAGGGAAACCTGGTCGGGTTTAAGAAAAACCTCGGCACGTTTGTTTTCTTCATCAATGTTGATGGAGTTGATCTTTGCCGGGCTGAGCGAGCGGGATATAAAAAGGTTGGGATTGGTGGTGTAGTTGATCACATCGATGTTTTCGTTGCGCAACTCCCTTACAATCCCATGAATTCTTGACCCTTTCATTCCCACGCAGGCTCCAACCGGGTCGATGCGGTCATCATAGGATTCTACGGCCACCTTGGCCCGTTCTCCGGGAACCCTTACAATGTTTTTTATGGTGATCAGCCCGTCATATATTTCCGGGACTTCCTGCTCAAATAATCTTTCCAGGAACATCGGGGATGTCCGAGAGAGAATGATCAGGGGATTATTATTTTTTATTTCAACCCTCGAAACCACAGCCCGCACCGTATCACCTTTGCGGAAAAAGTCAGAAGGAATCTGTTCGGTTTTGGGAAGGATGAGTTCAATACCTTCATCATCCAGGGCCAGGATCTCTTTTTTCCATACCTGGTAAACTTCGGCAGTGATCAGTTCGCCGATCCTTTCCTGGTATTTCTTATAAATACTGTCCTTTTCAAGCTCCAATATTTTTGAAGCCAGGTTCTGACGAATGGAAAGTATTTCCCTACGGCCAAAATCCGACATTCTTACCGGTTCGGATACTTCTTCTCCAATTTCAAAATCAGGCTCAATCTTGATGGCATCCGAATAAGCTATCTCGGCATTTTCATCCTCTACCTCTCCATCTTCCACAATGGTCCTGTTTCTCCAAACCTCGAGGTCTCCCTTGTCGATATTAACAATAATATCAAAGTTTTCTGATGATCCGTATTTTTTCTGCAGCATGTTGCGAAAAACATCCTCAAGGATCAACATCATGGTTGTGCGGTCAATATTTTTGAATTCCTTAAATTCGGAAAACGATTCAACCAGATTTATACTTTCCATTGTTCTTTTTTGCTGTTTTTGCAGTTAAACCTAATTCTACAGTTATTTTTTAAAAGACACTTGTATTTTTGCTTCTTTTATTTGATCAAAAGGTATAAACACCTTACTGTCTTTGGCCGGCTCTGCGGTTTCTTTTTGTTTTTTCTTTTTGCCGCTTTTGGACGGTTCTTTTTCAAGGGTGATGCCTTCCGGGGTAGCCTCCAGCAATTTACCCCTTGTTTTTTGATTGTCGGGATCCAAAACCGCAATGTTACGTCCAATATTATTGCGGTATTGTCGCAGCAGGGTAAGGGGGGTTCCCACACCAACGGAGGAAACTTCAAGTTGATAATCTTCCCGGTCGCGATCAAAAAACGACTCAATATGACGGCTCAACCGAACGCAATCTTCAATCTTAACCCCATTGTCCCCATCAAGGTAAACAGACACCTTATTTTGCGTGCTAACGGAAACCTTCACCAGAAATAGATCCGTGCCCTCAAGGAATTCATTTACAATGGCTATTATCTTATTTTTGTCAATCATAATCACTTATACCCAATAAAAGAGGGGACTTGATATTGCCCCCTCTCTAATTGGCATACTCTAATTTCTGCGCAAAGGTAATACAATTTTTTTACACGTAAAAAAATATCCCTGTTTTTTAGCACATTAGGGTTCTTTTTTTAGACAACACCACCAATGCACCTCATCCGATCAATATCCTCCTACATAAAGATCATAATAAGTATCAAAAATACTTCCGGACCTATCGGCCAGCTCATCCTGCTCCATTTCCGAGGTAACGTGATTAATTCTTTGCATGATGGCCAGGGCTTCCTGCTTTTTGCTTTCAACAAGGTTGGCCCTTTGCCCCCTGAAAGAGAAATAGTAGCCAAGGTCCTGCTCAAACAGGTCGATCAAACGCTCTACTATAGGGTTGGCTTTTTCAGGAGCACCGGCATCATAATAAGCTTCGGCAATCAAAAGGGTAAAGTAGTTATAGGGTACATTGAACTCGGGCATTTTTTCCATGGCCTTGTCCAGCACGGCAATGGCCGAATCGGGTTTATTTTCCTTTATCAGGGCATTGGCAAGGCGCTGGGCGGTATTCCGGAAATTAACTGTCAGGCGGCGGTTGTCTTCATCCAAATAGACCCCGGGTTGATTCATATTGCCCCATTGGAACTTGTTCATGAAGTTATCATACAAAATCCTGGTATTGATCCTTCCGGGCTGACCATCAATTCTGGGTGAACGGATGGGAACCAGGCGATAGGCCATTCCTTCCACCTGAAAATAATCTTCCAGGCCTAAGAAAGAGTCTCCCCCTGTGGTAATGGCAAAGTAAACGGGGCGTTCCCAGTTGTTGGTTGCCAGGAAATCAAAAGCCATCATATGGTTTTTTTGCAGGCCCTGCCAGTTGACCGACCATTCCACGGCATCCACGATCAGGTGGGCATCTTCAGGGGTCACGGTGCCGTTGTCCACCACTTTGGCAGAATCTACAGGCAGGCGGAAATGGCGGGTAGGGCTGTAATCTTCCATACCCCTGGCGGTACGAATACGGGTTCGCTGTGAATCATCGGCAATAAAGTCGATGACGGCTTTCAGGTTCTGGTGCCCCTCCAAGCGGTCGGTAAGATAAACAAAGTCGCGGGTACCATCCCGGTATTGTGGTGTCTCCATGGAAAAAGGAACAGGTTTACCATCATAGGTTTTTCGTCTTACCATGTTATCAATATACCAATCGGTGTTGAGCAGGCTGAGGTTTACCACCTTGATATCAGTACGGATGCCTTCCACTTCCTGGGCATACCAGAGCGGGAAGGTGTCATTGTCGCCGTTGGTAAAAATAATGGCATTGGGTGCACAGGACTCCAGGTAGTTGATGGCTACATCCCGGGCAGTGTAACGGCCGGAACGATCATGGTCGTTCCAGTTTTCTTTGGCCATGTTTACCGGCACCAGCAAAAGACAGACCGCCAGGGTAGCCACTGCAGCCACCTTCGGGTTGATCAGGGGTTTGTCCCCCCCCTTTTCTTTGAGTTTGCGCATCACATAATCGGCCAGCCCAAGGGCCCCAAGGCCAATCCAGATGGAAAAAGCATAAAATGAACCGATGTAGGAATAATCCCTTTCGCGCGGCTGGAATGGGGTTTGGTTGAGGTATATGATAATGGCAAGCCCCGTCATAAAGAACAGGAGCCCCACCACCAGGGTATGGTCCGGTCGTCGTTTTAACTGGTAAAGGAAGCCGATCACCCCTAAAATGAAGGGCAGCATGTAATAACGGTTATACCCCCTGTTGGAGGTCATGCTTTCGGGAAGGTTATCCTGCGGCCCAAGCCGCATTTCGTCCAGGAATTTTATTCCGGTAAGCCAGTTGCCTTCCACGGGGCTGCCATGCCCCTGAATGTCGTTTTGACGTCCGGAAAAGTTCCACATAAAATACCTCAGGTACATATGCCCCACCTGGTAGGAGAAGAAAAACCTCAGGTTCTCTCCGAACGTGGGGCGGTTTCGGGTTTCGGTAGAACCATCAGGCAGGGTCACCCTTACTGGCCTTCCCCTGACATTGCCCCATTGTTCATATCCTGCAGGGTGGTTTTGGCGGTTGCTCCACATACGCGGGAAAATGGTGGTGAAGTTTGGGTCATAAACCGGCTCCAGACCTTTGCGGGGATTGATGATCTCGTAACGTCCGGTTTCCCGGTTCTTTCCCCATACCGGGTTTCCGTCTTCCGCATCAATGGCAGGGGCATTGAAATAAGGCCCGTGCAGCAGCGGCCAGGCGCCGTATTGCTCTCTGCCTAAGTAGGCTTTCATGGCCAGGGCATCTTTTGGTGCATTCTCATTGATGGGCACCTGGGCGTTGCTGCGGATCACCAGCATGAAAAAGGAAGAATACCCGATCACAATAAAGGTAAATGCCAGAATAATGGTATTGAGCACCACCTTGTTGTGTTTATGGGTGTAATACAAGCCGTAAACAATGGCAGCGATCAGCAATACGAAAAATGCAATGGTACCCGTATGAAACGGTAAACCCAGGGTATTGACAAAGAAGCGCTCAAACTGCCAGTCCAGGTTGAGCAAACCGGGGATAATGATAGACTGTATAAAATACAACAGGGCTATCGCAATAAAGCCCGTAAAAACAATGCCTTTTCTGGTGGGGTGGTAATACTTGAAATAATAAACAAAAACGATGGCAGGAATGGCCAGCAGGTTGAGCATATGCACCCCAATGGACAAACCAACGATGTATGCAATAAGCACCAGCCATTTGTAAGAATCTTTCTCATGCGGTGCGGCTTCCCATCTTAAAATCACCCAAAATACAAAGGCCGTAAGGAAAAGAGAAGTAACATACACTTCGGCCTCCACCGCAGTAAACCAGAAAGAATCGCTGAAAGCCAGGGCCAGGGCTCCGACAATACCGCTTCCAAAAATGGCGAAAGCTTTTTCGCGGGTAATTTCACCATCAGGAGCTATGAGTTTTTTCCCCAGCATGTTAATGGTCCAGAAAAGGAACATCACCGTTAAGGCTCCCGCAGTAACCGACATCATATTGATCCAAAACGCCACCCGGGTCACCTCTCCAAGGGCAAGCAGGGAGAAAATACGCGCCAGCATCTGATAAAACGGGGCACCGGGAGGGTGACCGATCTGAAGCTTATAGGATACCGCAATCCGTTCACCGGCATCCCAGAAACTCACCGTGGGCTCCACTGTCATCATAAACATAATGGCAGCAAAGGCAAAAGCGCCCCAACCCAGATAGTTGTTGATCTTCTTATACAAATGGTCTTCCATCGGAAAAGTTTGTTGGTTTTGGAGTTGAAAAGGTTTTTCTCTTGTTTTTTTACCGGGTGCGAAGTTATAAAAAATACCGCAATGCCCCCTGATTTTAACATTCATTTACAACCCCTGTGGCTATTATTGCCGGGCACAAAAGAAACTTTCACTCCCCGGCATTTCCCATTATATTTAAAACACGCATAAAGGTAAAATATTGAAAAAAACATTGGCAAAAAAAATAATTTTTCTATCTTTGCCCTCCGAAACCAAAAATGACCGATGGTGTAACGGTAGCACTACAGTTTTTGGAGCTGTCTGTCCAGGTTCGAATCCTGGTCGGTCAACGTAAAAAGAGGCTTCCCGGATCATTAACGGGGGCCTCTTTTTTCTTTGTTAACAAACCCATTGGTTTTAATCAGAGGGGTCCCCTCATTGTTAACTTTCCCATATCTCTTCTTTTTTCAATTATTGCCGCAACAAACAATCACGGGTTCGCTTTCTATCCTGTTACCCTCTCACCTGCTTTTATTTATAATGATTACTAATAACATTAATTTATAACAGATATATGTTTTAATAGAGTTTTTTTGTAATTTAGTAGGCTAAAATTTTGTGTTTAGGGTACCCCTTACCCTAGGTTTACCGACCCTCCGGGTTATCCGGATTTTGTCCACATTTGGCTGCCCCCGGGCCAAAATATCGGGATTTGTACCTTTCTTCATTTAACTGTTTTAAATCATTTGGTTTTTTTGCCGACGGCTTCTGGACTAACAGGAGAGGTGTGTACACCGGAAACTGTTTGCCGGCCCATAATGAGGCTGGCTTCAGGCTGAATGAA
>SL_3KL_010_SEDDRAFT_10000326_pt1 | contig 37172 bp, 40 predicted proteins | sample SodLakKL_010_SED_2_FD_10381 | JGI IMG/M metagenome (IMG submission 10381) | reverse complement strand
GCCTTTTTTTTGCTTCAGAGTTTTATTGAACGTGAGATCTGTGTAAGAATTTGAAAAAAGAGTCTGCCCTCCTTCGTAAGGAAGAGCCGGGCCTGTCCCGATTTTTCGGGAGGTGGTTAAAACTCTTTGAGCAAGACTTGTGTTAAAAAATTAGCTCATTGGCCTTTTTCACCAACAGGATCCCATTCGGGGCAACACACCCCTAAATCACTCCGTGGGAATCGTTTCATTTCGCTGTCGCTCCATGTTCAAAAGATGAGCGCTCGGAGCCCCTCTCGAGAGGCTGTGAGAAATCTAAATACAAGTAAATAATAAGTCTGGTTTTAATGGCCACGAAGTCACGAAAGCACAAAGATTTTACGTAGGCTATAGAACTGATTTTATTTTACTTCGTGTTCTCTCGTGGCTTAGCGTCTTCGTGCCTGTCCCGACCCTTCGAGGGTAAAAATTTTAGGCGAAGATCTTTGATTACATAATTTTTCACAGCCTCTCGAGAGGGGACTTCTTGATTGTCACTTTAACAATGCTGTTGCACTTATTTCTGAAGTCAGGATAGCGTAATTCATCGAATCCCGGAACAGCCGCTATTCATCAAATCCCGGCCTTACAAATTTGTGAACGTTAGGAAATGATTTTGCAATGCCTTTTTTGGTGTGTTCCAGCAATACCAAAATGTTCAGGATTTCATCCTCAAAATTGGGCAGATATTTAAACAGGCCATACCATGCGGCGATTGATCTGTTGGTTCCAAGAAGCGCAACCTTGGCTGACCCGTTGTTATCGTTTTGTACAGGGTCTTCCATATCATCACCTAACAGTGACGGTGAGAGTGCTCTGTTAATCTTGATATGGATCTGGAATTGATACCAGTGAATTACTTCGAGGTAATCATTAATCTCTTTTGCCTGTGCATGGGTTTGGCTTGGATTAATTTCCAGTTTAGCTTTTTGGTTCAATTCGGCCGCGATCGCGTCAATAGCGGCCCTGTTTTCCTCGAACCACGCTTTGCATGCTTCCACATATTTATATGATTGTTTACTGAGCGGGTGTTCATCGATCTCTTTTTTCGCATTTTCCCACTCAGCCATTTCCTCTTCTGCCGAAATCGACTCAAGATCAATTCCTTGTTCTTCAGCAAAATCACGGATCAGTTCCATTGCGATGGTCATCATGTTTCCAAGATGGTCCCATAGTTCTTTGTTGTCGGGATCCATTTCATCCAATGGTTCTGAAAGCTCTTCTTTTTCGATGGCATACAAACTGCACTTGTCTGCCATCGTGCAACGCTCGCACCATCTGTCACAATAGTTGAAAATTCCGGGAATATACTTTTCCCTGTTTTCATCAAAAAATTTCTGAAACTCTTCTTTGTTCATACTCACTCCGAATTATTTATAGTATGAACCAAAATATCAGGATCCCTTACAAAGATTTTGTCATCAAAGATTTGAGATAATCTTTTCAATAATTTTTTTTCTCTTGTTGATCAGCGTTTTCGGTGAAAGAACTTTCACCTTATCTCCGAATTGCAGCAGCCACTCGTTGAGGAAGTCAAGATTTTGAAATTTAAACTCAACCTTAATTTTTTTACCTGAAGCCATGGTTTGCTTTAAAATCTTTGTCGGCAGATTGGCTTTAAACGCGCGATCAGCTTCTGCATCGACCAATACCTCTACTTTTTGTCCAGATTCGTTAGGGCCAAAAATTAGGGCCTCAGCATTCAAATTCGGTTTATCGTCAAAATTTTCGGGCGTAATTTTGACGTCACTCATTCTATTTAGCACAAAATTCCGAATTGCTTTTCTTTTGTGTGAAAAACCAATCACGTTCCAATGATCCCTGTAAAAAACCAAAAGATAGGGATCAATTTTTCTTTCCGATATGCTGCCATCCGACTTACTTTGGTAGGTGAAGCTCACGGATTTTTTTTGAGAGATCGCGCTGCTAAGAAGGTACCAGTTTCCGCCATCTTTTTTCTCATGGCCAAAATGCAGAAACGGGTCTACAATGGTCCGGTTATCCAGAGAGTTCATGAACTGCTTTAAATCATTTGGCAGCGTGTTCTTTATTTTAACTTCAACACCTTTCGCATCTTCAACAAGCTTCTTGTCAACCTGGGATTTCACAAAGTTCAATCCAACCATGATCGTTGCAAGCTCATGGGATGTAAACATTAAGGGCGGAATTTTATACCCATCCATCACTCCATAACCGCTGTATTGATCCCATGTTACAGGCACATTAATTTCCGATAACACATTGAAATCTCTGAAGATAGTTCGCCTGCTTACTCCAAAGGTCTCGGCGAGTTCATCTACAGTAAGACGCTTGTTCGATTCCTGCAGCATCAGGATCAGCTTCATCCGGCGCTCTGAACTTTTTAATCTCGACATAGATATGTATTGAATCTGTTTATTGTATGATACAAAAATGATGTGGCCGTTTTTAAGTAAAGTTGACTATCACCAGGTATAATCAGGTAACCCCTGTCAATTAGTGTATTGTACTGATTTCATTTCGGTAACACTTACGCCGTAATCATCTCTCTATTTTCACCAGCCCTTTACCTTCGTAAAATGGATAATCTTTGCCAAAAGAAAACCTGTAGATCGTCGCCTTAATCTTTTTCCGGGATGATTTTATCTCCTGAATGGCATCATCCGCTCCTTTCCACATAATGATTGTTTTCCATGGTTTGCTACCAAGAAGCCTTAAGAGGTCCTCAATCTTGAATGCGTGCTTGGTTACGATACCCGTGCCCTTTTCAAAGTCAAGCAATGAAATGCTTTTTGCTTCAATGTCACAATTTTTGAGTTTAAGCCTTTCTGTAAGATCTGCAACAGCGCGCATCTTCTTTTTTACGTTGTCATTCAAAATCCATCTTTTTGATTTCATGCAAATTGCAAGCGGCACTCCCGGGAGCCCTCCTCCGGTACCCGAATCGATCCATTCATTGTGAGTTTCAAGCATGTTCTGTCCAGCAGGAATTAAAGAATGGACCACATGATCACGTACTGTTTCACGTGAAACATTGCGGCTTACAAGGTTTATTTTTTCGTTCCACTCGAGAAGCAGGTCGATGTACTTTTCGAGCAATAGCTCATTCTGTTTGTACAATAATTCCGCCGTGCGAAGTGCGTCTGATGATAGTTCAACCTGACTAAGCGTATGTTTCACGTGAAACACCTACCCTTTCAAATAAACCATAAGAACGGCGACATCACTGGCAGAAACACCGCTTATCCTTGATGCCTGACCGATTGTCTCAGGTTTGATCTTTTCAAGCTTGCTTTTTCCCTCCGCTGAAAGGCTCTTGATTCTTTCGTAGTTAATCCTTTCGGGTATCGGAGTATTTTCCTGGCGGCTCAGTTCCTCAACCATATCAAATTCGCGCTGAATATATCCGTCGTACTTGATCTGAATCTCCACCTGTTCAATCACGTAGCGGTTGCTTGTAATCTCATCAACCTGTCTCTTCAGCTCAGAATCCGCTTTCAAGAGATCAGAAATATGAATTTCAGGCCTTGGCACCAGCGTTTTTGCCTTTACCGGTTGTGACAATACAGCGGTTCCCTTGCTCTTTAACATTACATCCATCTGTTCCGGCCTTACCGTGTAATCGCTAATCAGATCGTAAAGCCTGTCAATTTCAGATTTCTTTTGGGCAAAGCGCTCATAACGGTCATCCTGAACCAACCCTATTCTTTTGCCAAGCTCTGTTAAACGCAGATCTGCATTATCCTGCCGGAGCAAAATTCTGTGTTCTGCCCTTGAAGTAAACATCCGATATGGTTCTTCTGTGCCCTTATTGATCAGATCATCTATCAGAACGCCGATATATGCTTCAGATCTTCTTAAAACAAATGGTTCTTTCTTATTGATATATAATGCCGAGTTTATACCGGCCATCAGCCCCTGACAAGCTGCCTCCTCATAGCCGGTGGTTCCGTTGATTTGGCCGGCAAAGAAAAGACCGCTTACTCGTTTAGTCTCAAGGCTGCGTTTGATCTGATATGGCGGAAAATAGTCATATTCAATGGCATAGCCAGGTCTGAGCATTACTGCTTTCTCAAACCCCGGAATGGTTCTGAGAGCATGATACTGTACATCTTCGGGCAGCGAGGTGGAAAATCCATTCAAATACATCTCATAGGTATTCCACCCTTCAGGTTCGAGGAAAAGCTGATGGCGATCCTTGTCAGCAAACCGATTTATTTTATCTTCGATGCTTGGGCAGTATCTCGGCCCTACAGATTTTATTCGGCCGTTAAACATCGGGCTCCTGTCGAAACCCGTTTTCAGCATTTCATGGACGGCATTGTTCGTATATCCAATCCAGCATGTAAGTTGCTCATCCACGCCGCGAAGGGAATCTGTCATAAAAGAAAACGGACTTGGATCCTCGTCTCCGTACTGCACTTCCAGTTTACTGTAATCAATCGAACGGCCGTCTATTCTTGGTGGCGTTCCTGTTTTTAACCTGCCTATTTCAAAACCAAGCTTCTCTAGGGATGCGGATATCCCAATCGACGCCCTTTCTCCCGACCTGCCTCCACCATATTGACTTTCCCCGATGTGAATAATGCCGTTCAGGAACGTACCGCTTGTCAAAATCACAGATTCCGATTCAAAAACCTGGCCTGTTTGGGTTACCACTCCCTTTACTTTCTTTCCTTCGGCATCGGTAACAATATCAACAACATTATCCTGCCTGAAATAAAGATCCGGTATCTGCTCGAGCTGTTCTCTCATTTTCTGAGCATAAAGCATCCTGTCGCTCTGGCACCTGGGACTCCACATTGCCGGTCCTTTAGAAAGGTTCAGCATTCTGAACTGAACTCCGCTCTCATCACTTACAATACCGCTGAGCCCTCCAAGAGCATCTATCTCTCTTACAAGCTGGCCCTTGGCAACACCACCCATGGCAGGATTACACGACATTTTTGCAATCGCGTCCATATTCATGGTAATCATTAGTGTTTTGGCTCCCATTCTCGCAGCTGCACCGGCAGCCTCGCTTCCGGCATGGCCTCCTCCCACTACAATGACATCATATGTGGGATGTAAACTATTCATATACCGTTGTTTTTTATGTTTTTATAAACTTTGTTTGGAGTAGTTGTAACTTCATCAAAAATATCGCTTTATTTGGAATAACTAAAAGCTGATTTCCGTTCAGACACACAGCATCTAAACGAAAACCATTCTCAGATCATGTTCAATACGTTCAAAAGAAAACAAGATGAGCCAGCTACCATATTTTCCAAAAAATGGATAGATGATTGGAAAGCAGCCATTAATTCAAGTGATGAGTATAAAGCCCACGGGGCCGGATGGAATGCCCCATTGATACTGAAGGTAACGGACAGCCATAAGTTTTTAAACAATCCTGATGCCATCGGTTTCTACCTCGACCTGAAAGCCGGCGTTTGTGATGAGCTGAGATACGCCTCTGCAAAGGATGAACCTAATGCAGACGCTATTCTCTCTGCCGTTGCTGAGACATGGATCAAAATGATTGAATCGGGAAAGGATCCATTAATGATGCTGATGAAAGGAAAACTTAAGCTTGAAAAAGGAAGTATGGTGCTTCTATCAACACAAACGAAGGCTGCAAAAGCACTGTTAGATGCTGCTCCGGCTGTCGAAAAAATCAAGGAATCCGCAAACAATGCGTATACAGAGAAATCAAATGGCAGCAGTGGTTACACAGAGCACACTTCTTTTGTATCCACAACAAGAGGAATTGATTTTGATTCCTTTCCAATGAAGCTATTTCAAAAGGCCAAGGTGTTCGGTATTTGGAATCCGGCCGATATCTCTTTCGAAAAAGACAGGGAAGATTGGAAAAAACTGACCGCTGAAGAAAAAAAAATAATTATCCATCTTTCTGCACTTTTTATGGCGGGCGAAGAGGCAGTTACGCTTGATCTGCTTCCATTGATTCGTGTTATCGCAAATGAGAAAAGGATTGAAGAAGAAATATTTCTTACGTCTTTTCTGTGGGAAGAAGCAAAACACACGGAATTCTTTTCTCGATTTGTATACAAAGTAATGGAGCAAAAGCCTGACTTTGAGTCTTTTCACACTCATTTTTATAAAATTCTTTTTTACCAAAAACTTCCCTCAGCATTACAGGCGCTTGAAAATGACAGTTCTCCAGCATCTCAATTGAGAGCTTCAGGAACCTACAATATGATTGTTGAAGGCACTCTTGCAGAAACAGGATATGAAGCATATTACAGGATGCTTGCGGAAAACAACATACTCCCAGGAATGCAAGAGGGCATTATCAAGTTAAAGCAAGATGAATCAAGACACATTGCATACGGTATCTATCTGATTAACCGTTTACTCTCAGAAAACCCCGACCTTATAGAATTATTTGAATTAGAACTCGAAACTCTTTTAACGGATGCAACAAATATCATCCACGAAATCTTTGAGCCATATGAAGTTGTTCCTTTTGGATTGAAAAAAGAGTGGTTTCTTGATTTTGCTATAAAACAGTTTCAGAATAGATTGGAAAAATTAAATTTAAGGGTTTAAGTTTTACCAATATTTTTACACGATACGATTTAACCATAACGTATTCTATATGAAGTATAGCTACATACCACTACTCTTTGTATTTGCCTTAATCTTACCGCTTCAGGCTGAATCGAGGCAGGCAGAACACTTGCTATTTGAAAAAATTGGTGACCCCAGTACAGAGTGGGCAGCAAAAAGCCGGGCTGATCTCAAAAAGGTACCGGTTCACTTAAATGAATCTCTATTTCAAAATATTAGGAATAGAAATGTTCATGAATTTGAAATTGAAAACTTTGACGGCGAGATCTACAATATTACTGTCAGAAGAGTGATAGAACAGCTTGATGGTGACTGGTCGATAACGGGATTTATAAATGACGACTGGAGAAATTCGTTTACTCTTTCGTACTCGGATGGAATTGTATTATCAAGTATCCAAAATGTTGAAAGACACAGCTTTTACGATATCAAATATTCTACAGAAGAAACACAGCACTTTTTCCTCAAGGTGGATCCCCATGAGCGAGATGAGTTAAGCTGTGGCGTAGATCATGACATGAAAGTTGACGATGTATCGAGTCAAAAAATGCACCAAATGGATATTGATACAGCACAGGATGAGGGCAGAGCCGTAATTGACGTGATGGTTGTTTATACTCAACGGGCAAGGGCCTGGGCTCAATTAAATGCAGGTAGTATACAAAATACCATTAATCAATCTATGGCAGTAGCTCAGAACACAGTCGATAATGCGAATGTGAATCTAGAGTTTCGCCTGGTACACACAGCAGAAGTAGATTATGTTGAGAGCGGTAGCTCGTCTACTGATTTATGCAGATTAACCTCCACCACTACATATACACCAAATTCTTCGTTGTGCCAACCTTCATCCATATTGAGTGAAGTTCATGAGTGGAGGGATATACACCAAGCCGATCTTGTGGCAATGTTTACACTTGCAGATGATGTTGGTGGTATTGCCTGGCTTTTAACCAATCCGGAAGGTAATTCCAGAATCGGATTTTCACTCACGCGAGTGCAACAGGCAGCCGGAACTACACACGCTCACGAAATGGGCCATAATATGGGTATGTCACATAGCAGGCTTCAAAATACCAATGCAGCTGGTCCCCTGGGTGGAGTATTTCCGTACTCAACCGGCTGGAGATGGACCGGAGAGAATGCAATTTCATACGCATCCGTAATGACCTATAATGAAGGTTCACAGGGTGTACAAATTTTCTCTAATCCTGACGTTACATTTCAGGGTGTGCCAACCGGATCATACGAAGAGTTTGGAGCACCCGCAGATAACGCAAGAAGTGCAAGAGATATAAAACACGTAATTGCAAACTATCGATCTCTTGAAGGTGCACCTGAAGTAACCACCACCGAAGTCACCAATATTACTGCAGGCATTGCAGAAGGAGTAGGTACAATCGACAATCAGGGAGATTTTCCAGTTTCAAGAAGAGGATTTTGCTGGAGTACTTCACCCAATCCAAACCTGCTTGACAATTGCAGTGCCAGCGTACTATCAGAAAACCCTTTTAGAATTGTAATGAGAGGCCTTCAAGGCAACACTACCTATTATGCCAGAGCCTATGCTACCAATAGTGGAGGCACTGCATATGGAGATAATATTCAGTTCACAACAAATGACGTCAGTGATCAAAATTCTATTGTTTCTCTCGACAGAAATAGGGTATTAGCAACCGGTGAACAGGAAAGTATTTTAGATGTAGTTGTGAGATCCTCAGACGGAGATCCAATTCCCGACATAGATGTGGTAATTGAACAATCAGCCGGGTTTTCGACAGTGAGAGTCATTAATGACAGGACCGATACAGAAGGACGTGCACAATTTGCAATCTCAAGCCAAAATGAACAGACAGTAAACTATTCTGTATTTGCGGATGACTTTGAAATCGAATCAAATTTGGAGATAGAATTTCTCTTTTCAAATCCGGAGTTTATGCTTGGAAACAACTATCCTAATCCGTTTAACAATCAGACCGTAATTCCAATCGTAATACCGGAATCAGCTCCTGTTAGAATTGACATTTTTAATTCTATTGGCGCTAGAGTTCAAACCGTACTCGATCAGAATATGGACGTAGGCTATTTCGAAATACCTGTTGATGCCGGTTTGCTCTCTTCCGGAGTTTACTTTTACAGGCTGACCTCCGGCAACATTGTGAGATCTGAAAAAATGCTGCTTTTAAAGTAACATCTAAAATCAAGCTTTAGATTAATTTCAGCAACTCATCAGGTACGTCCAAATCCATTCTTAAGAGCGTAGAGGCATGTGTTTTCCCCTGTGCATCCAACTTCAGGGAAACCGTGCCTCCGCCTCCAAGACTTTCATTAAGGATAAAATTGAGAGCACCGATATTTTCCATTTCAAAGCGCTCAACTTTTCCTTTACAGATATGCTTCATATGCTCTTTAACTCTCTCTTCTGTAAGAACCTTTTTCAGAAACGGATAGATCTCCGGATGTCTTGCAATAATTCCAACATTGGATCCATTCCCTTTATCACCGCTTCTACCGTGTGCAATCTCAATGAGTTTAACTTTCTTCATTACTGATTCGGTTTTTTATTTAACAGTTCCAATTCGTATCGGTTCCTCACCTGATTCTGTCGCAGTTTTTTTAACTTCGTCAACCGCATCTTTCGAAACAACTGCTATCAAACCAATGCCAAGATTGAAAGATGCTCTCATATCTTCTTCGGGTACGTTTCCAATTTTCTGAATCAGGTTAAAAATCTGAGGCCGTTCCCAGCTGGTCCAATCAATGGAAAGGCTGAGATCATTTGGTAAAATACGCTTCGTATTTCCAACAATACCGCCTCCGGTAATATGGGAAAACCCATTTACGCCATCTATACTTTTCAGCTCACTGATAATAGGCAAATAGGACTTGTGAACCTTCATAAGCTCCTCACCTACGGTACCGTCAAGTCCTTCGGCTTTGTCATGAACATCATATTTGCTGAACAATACGTTACGTGCGAGCGAGTAACCATTGGTATGAAGGCCTGTACTTGAAAAACCTAAAAGCACATCTCCTCTATTAATTTTCTCCCCGGTAATCAATTGGTCCTTGTCTACAACACCTACAATGGTTCCTGCCAAATCAAATTCACCTTTCTTATATATATCAGGCATTTCAGCCGTTTCTCCACCAATTAATGCAACCCCATTCTCCTTGCACGCTTTGGCAAATCCCTTGATCACATCATACCCTACATTTTGCTCAAGTTTCCCTGTCGAAAAATAGTCGAGAAAGAAAAGCGGTAGAGCACCGCATACAGCAATGTCGTTCACACAATGATTTACAAGATCCTGGCCAACGGTATCATATTGGTTCATTTTAAAGGCTACAATCAGTTTTGTGCCTACCCCATCAACACTGCTTACCAATATGGGTTCTTTATACTCTCTGAAATTTGCAGTAAAGAGAGCACCGAATCCGCCAATATTGGAAACAACATTGGCGTTGTGGGTTTCCCTCACTACATTTTTGATTGAGTCGACAAGTTCTTCACCGGCTTTAATATCAACACCGGAATCTTTGTAGGTGAATCTTTTTTCTGACACGTTGTTTATGTTACTGCATTATATGGTTGAAACAGTTCCTGTTTCTAAGAAAGAGATTAAATATATAAAGAAAGAATCACCTGATTTTGAATTATTCCAGAAGGTTTTCCACAGGTATAAACGAAAAAAATTGGAATTAAAATTTTGTTGTATAGTAGTAGAGTACTGTGGATATGTTGATAAAAAAGTTATTCTTATTTATCCAGCCAGGCTTACTGCTATGTTCAAAACTTTGTGAATAACTAAAATAGTATTATCAATTAGTTAGGTTGTATTTATTGACACTATTCACATCGGTTTATAAATCACACATAACTATGTATTCACTTTGATTCACACCAAAAGTTATTCTTTGAACCTGTTGGAAACTTTCTTTTGTTGTGAGTTAATGTGGAGAAGATGGCTAAATATTTCTGATATCTTGTTCTCCACAAGGAAAGTGTACATTATCCACAATTATATTAACACATGAGAATTGTAGTTCAGCGCGTGAAAAGAGCATCGGTCACGGTTAAAGGATCTGTTTCCGGTCAGATCAGCAAGGGTTTGCTGCTGCTTGTGGGAATTCATGAAAATGACGAAGATGATCAGATGAGGTGGTGCTGTGATAAAATATCGAAGCTCAGAATCTTCGAGGACGATGATGGTAAAATGAATAAATCGGTTATGGATGTAAATGGGGAGATTCTGGTTGTATCGCAGTTCACGCTTTATGGGAATTCAAAAAAAGGAACACGACCCAGCTTTATTGAAGCTGCGCGGCCCGAAAAAGCGGAGCCGATGTACCAGAGAATGATTGAGAGGTTTAAAGATATGAGCGGGCTGAAGGTGGAATCCGGAGAATTTGGTGCGATGATGGATGTGGAACTGGTAAATGATGGTCCCGTAACACTGATTGTGGAGAAGTAATGGCGCTGTTTTTTTTGTTTGTGGATGGTATTGGAATAGGGAAGAAAACAGAAAAAAATCCCCTTGCTTCAGAGAAATGGAAAGCTTTTTCATGGTTTACAGGCTGTGAAGGCCTGCATTCAGGTTGTGAAGAGGTGATCAAAGAACAGCGTCTGTTTAAAAAACTGGATGCCAATCTCGGCGTGGTTGGACTTCCCCAAAGCGGAACGGGTCAGGTTGCGCTTTTTTCGGGAGAAAACGCATCCAAACTGGTAGGTAAACATTTTGGTCCTTTTCCTTATTCGACAACAAAACCGATTCTGCGCAAACGAAGCCTTTTTCATAAAGTTATAGAAATGGGATTGAAGCCGCATTTTTTGAATGCCTATCCGGAGATATTTTTTCAACGATCGGAGATGCGCGACCGATGGACCTCAACCACATTAATGGCAAAATCTGCTGGTCTTAAACTTAACTCTCTTCAGGACATTCTGGAAGAAAGAGCCGTTACTGCCGAAATCATACAGTCGGCATGGCGGAATATGCTCGGTCTTGATGTGCCTGAGATAACGCCCGAGGACGCAGGAACTAGAGTGATTAATGCTCTAAAGAAATACGATCTGATTCTGTATGAGTACTATCTCACAGACAAGTCGGGTCATGAAATGGATAAAGATAAATCAGAAGAAGTACTGACTATTTTGAATCGGTTTATGATTCATATTCTGGAAAATATGGACCCGAACGACACCTTTGTGATGACAAGTGATCACGGAAATATGGAAAATTTAAACTTGAAAACGCATACCAGAAATCCAGTGCCGCTATTTGTGAAAGGCAATACTGCACCTTTTAAGAATGCATCCAGCATCCTTGATGTTACTCCGGCAATACTTGAGGTTCTTGGAATGCCTCACCCTTCAAAGGGATAGTGCGATAGCTTTCATTCTTATCTCAAACCCAGGTTCTTAAAACCTGCTTCAGGAAACTCTATTCTTCACTTTTCCTGAAGAAAGGCCTCGAGGCCAGTTTAAACGGTGCCGATCCCATATATCTCACCAGCTTTTTACTTCCCTTATAAACAATACCGGCCAGCATTTTTGCTGCTTCAGAAGTAGCTGAATTTCGAATGGTTTGTCTCTCATGCCTTACTAGTGATCCGCAATACTTTTGCGTTACTTTACCCACCCGCAGGGTTAAAAAAGCATTCGAGCTCCCGGTTATGGTAGAATTTACGATAAGAGCCGTTCCGGGAAGTATGGATACTACAGAACCGATACCCTGCGACATGGACGACTCAATTATTTCAAAGTACTCAGCCTCGTCGATGGTGCTGGCTATAAATGCGGTTACAAGAACATTACTGTACAGAAAACTTAAATCCTTAAATGTTGGCCTCTGCGAGTAGATGTGAGCGATATCCCAGATGAGCCGGAATTGAAGGCCAAGAATAAAAAGTGCATCGAGCGCGCCGTTTTGAGAAATTGCTGTTGTGATAAACGCCCGGTTCGCCGTACGCTTGATTGAATGGTCAGACTTATCCTTCAGTTCTGCAATTGCGGTCTGAACATCTTCAAGGCTCTCTACATTGTTCGAAGTTACCACCGGATTTGAAGAAAGCCGCTTTGAGAGTTTCCGAATATATCTATCATACTTAGGCCCGTGATCAGCTTTTGGAGGAATTAACGGACTGGGCAGCTTTATAAACAGGTACACAGGTGTAAGAAGAGCAACAAGAATTACCAGTAAAAAAAGTATCAATGATATTTTACCCAGCATCGGATTCAGCTGACCCAACGCTGCAGCAAACTGTATAGCCTGGTTTAATATTACTATCAGAACAAGGAATGTTATTACTCCCGATATAACAGCCAATGGCTTTTTAAATTCTTGTCTCATCATGGACCAATTTGAGGGTTCTTGGTTAAGATTGAAAAATAGTAACCAAAATCAGCAGGTAAAATAGAATATTGAATATGCTCGTTTTGAGCTATTTCATTATTGCTGCCAAAAGAGGAATTTTTAACCCAGGTTCAATGTAAACAAAAAAAGTCCCAGGCATTTCTGCCGGGGACTTGATGATACTTTTACGAAATAGATTTTGGAGAGTTATCCCAGGGTATCCTTTATCCTGCCAAAAATCTCCTCGATGGAGCCAACACCGTTAATTTCTTTCACTGCGCCTTGGGCTTTGTAGTGGTTCATTACCGGCTCGGTTTCATTTCTGTACACCTGAAGCCTGGTTTTTACTTTCTCGGGCGTATCGTCACTTCGTCCCTCACCACGGCTTAAAATGCGATTTACCAGCTCTTCCTCAGGCACACTCAGGGTGATAAAAAAGTCAATTTTTTTTCCGTTCTCTTCGAGGTAATCGTCGAGTGACTCGGCCTGGGCAACCGTTCGCGGAAAACCGTCGAGAATAACACCTTCGTTATACTCGCTTTTATCAAGCTCACTTGCCACGAGATCTACAACGGTTTCATCCGGTACAAGGTTGCCTGCATCCAGTATGGCTTTAACCTTTTTACCGAGAGAAGTTTCATTCTTGATGCTTTCTCTGAAGATGTTACCGGTAGATAGATGCGGCAAATTATAGTGATTAGCTATTTTTTCTGCCTGAGTTCCTTTTCCGGCGCCCGGGGGGCCAAACAGTATAATATTCATTTGTAATCTGACAATCTTGGTTGTTGGTATACGTAACCGGCGGCTTTTAGCGGAGTGATTTTACCCTATCGGTTCTGCTTACAAGCTGCCGGCACAAAAAAAGCGGTGTATTTATCTACACCGCTTTTAATCCTTGAAAACTACTTGTCGTTCTTCTTCTGGCGCTGAGTGTCCTTTTCCCGGATTCTTGCTGCCTTTCCACGTCTGTCACGTAGGTAAAAGAGTTTGGAACGTCGAACACGTCCTCTCTTTTTCACTTCAATCTTTGCGATAAAGGGTGAGTAAAGAGGAAAAATTCTTTCAACGCCCACACTACCAGACATTTTACGCACGATAAATGTTTTGTTGGCACCACTTCCGCGTTCATTAATCACAACGCCTTCGTACTGCTGAATTCGCTCTTTTTCCCCTTCACGAACACGGTAATGAACGTTCACGGTATCACCGGCTGTAAATTCCGGGATGTCGTCGCGTACAACGGTCTGTTCTACAAGTTTCAGTTTGTCCATGGTTTTGTCCTCGTTACTGGGCTTTAGTTTTTCTTTTTAAAATTTTCGTATAAATCGGGTCTTCTTTGTCTGGTGCGTTCAACAGCTTGTTGTGAACGCCACTCTTCAATTTTTTTATGATCGCCTGATGTAAGCACTTCCGGAACCTTAAGGCCCCTGAATTCTGCCGGACGCGTGTACACCGGTGGTTCCAGTAAGTCATCCTGGAACGAGTCGGTCAGTGCGCTTTCGGCATCACCGATAGCGCCGGGTATGAGCCGGGTTACCGCATCGGTTATTACCAGAGCGGGCAGTTCACCACCAGAGAGTACAAAATCACCGACTGAGTACTCACGTGTAATCAGTTCATCCCTCACTCTTTGGTCAACGCCTTTATAATGTCCGCAAAGAATGATGATACTTTGCTTCACCGACAGTTCGTTGGCATCTTTCTGCTCGAAACGCTTGCCATCTGCCGCCGTAAAGATAATTTCATCGTAGCTACGGGCAGCTGTCAGGTTTTCAATACAGTCGAATATCGGCTGCGGCGAGAGAACCATTCCGGCGCCCCCTCCATAGGGGTAATCATCAATTTTACGGTGCTTATCTGTTGAGTAGTCACGAAGATCGTGAGTGTGAATTTCTATAAGCCTTTTTTCACGTGCACGACCAACGATGCTGTGTTCAAGCGGACTTTTCAACAGATCGGGTACACCGGAGATGATATCTATCCTAAGGGATGCCATCAGATCAGCTGATCTAAATTTCTGCAGTTGACAACTGCCTTTTCATGATCTGTTCCGGCGATAAACTCATCCACAAATGGAATGAGCAGCGATCCGGGTTTGTAACTGACTTCAAGAATCGGGTGTGCGGGATTGTCGAGAACCTCAAGCACCGTACCGATTTCTTTTCCTTCATAATGCACGTGATAGCCGGTAATGTCGTGGCGGGTTTCCTCCGTTTCAGCAATCTTTTCAAGGTCGCTTCTATCGGCGAAAACTGCCCGGTTCATGGCATCATCAGCATCCCTGCGGCTGGCGATCGAATCAAATTTTACAAAGAACGACTGCCTGCTCCGTTTGCTTTCGGCTTTAAACTCTTCGAGCCTTGAGGGCACGAAATCTCCTCTTCGGTTTTTCATATAGAAGAGAGAAGCTTCGTCAAACAGATCAGCAGTAAAATTTTCGTTTGGCATAAAACGTGCATGACCCTCAAGCCCGCGCGCTTTACCAATCCGGCCGATTTCAACAAACCGGTTGTTCACGGAATTTTCCATAACCGGCCGGGTTTATATTATTCAGCTTGCTTGGATTCCCACGCCCGCTGTACGGTAACACGATCCTCATCGTCAGGTACAAAACCTTTCAGTTCTTCGAGGGGTGTGTTTTTAATATGGTCGATAGCCTCGTTGGCAGTCATATCGGTCGATACCGTTCCGGCAGCTTCAGCTTTCGGTTCATCTTTGGTTTCTTCTTCAACGACTTCGGCTTCAGCTTTAGGCTCTTCCTTCTTTTCCTCAGCTTCTACAGTTTTGGCCTCGGTTTTTTCTTCTGCCTGCGGAACTTCCTCCGCTTTGGCCTCTTCCTTAACCTCTTCTTCAGCGGGAGCTTCCGCTTCAGCGGTTTCAGCCTTCACTTCTTCTTTTACTTCATCGGCGCTTTCAGCTTCTGCTTTGGTTTCCTCCTCAGGCTGCTCTTCGGCTTTAACCTCTTCTTCAACTTCAGCTTCTGCCTTCGCTTCTTCTTTTGCTTCCTCAGCAGTTTCAGCTTCTGCCTTGGTTTCTTCTTCGGGTTGTTCTTCAGCTTTAACCTGAGCTTCAACTTCTATTTCGGATGCAGCAGCAGTAGTCTCTTCGGCCTCTTCAGCTGTTTCTTCTTCAGCTGTGGCTTCAGTTTCTTCTGCGGCTTTTGCAGCGGCTTCTTCTGCAGCTTTTTTCTTCTCAAGCTGTTTGGCGGCTGCAGCTGCCTGTTCCTCAAGCTGCTTTTTGTACTCTTTTTCTTCAGCTTTCAGCAGTTCTTTCTGCTGTGTTTTTCGGCTTACATCTTTTTCACGCGATGCTTGCCTTGCTTCGCGAGCTTCTTTCCACTCAGAAATGGCAGCTTCGATCTCCTCATCACTCTTGCCCCACCGAATCAGGTGCATTTTGTACATGATTCCTTCTCTCTGAAGGATGTTACGCACGGTGTCGCTCGGCTGGGCACCGATTTTGAGCCAGTGAATAACTCGTTCTTCGTCGTAAACAAGCTGCTTGTTTTCGCTTACATTGTCGTAGCGGCCCAGTTTTTCAATAATGCGACCATCTCGCGGTGAACGGCTGTCTGCAACCACGATATGGTAAAAAGGCCTCTTTTTTCGTCCTTTTCGCTGTAATCTTAACTTAATCAATGATGTACTCCTTATAAGGTTTGTTTATGTATAAATTCATTACCGGCCAAAGGGCAGGTTTTTGAGGCCCTGCATGGCACGGCCAACTTTGTTCATTTTGGTCATCGTCTTCATCATCTTCTTCATTTGCTCGAATTGTTTCATCAGCTCATTGATCTCACGAACTGTGGTACCGGAACCTTTGGCAATTCTGCGCCGACGACTTCCATTTAGAAGGGTTGGATCTTCACGCTCTTCAGGAGTCATTGAGTTGATAATCGCCTCAATGGGTTTGAAAGAGTCCTCATCAAAATCCGCATCCTTTAAAGCTTTGCTTGCGCCGGGAATCATTCCGACCAGATCGGTTACGCTTCCCATTTTTTTGATCTTTTGAATCTGCTCGTAAAAATCATTCAGATCAAATTTGTCTGACTTGATCTTCTTTTGAAGCTTTTCTGCCTGGTCTTCATCAAACTCTTTTTGAGCTTTTTCAACCAGCGAAACCACATCGCCCATTCCCAGAATGCGCTGAGCAAGGCGATCAGGATAAAAAGGAGAGAGAGCATCCAATTTCTCTCCGGTACTCATAAATTTGATTGGCTTATCCACAACCGTTCTGATGGAAAGTGCAGCACCTCCACGGGTATCTCCATCCATCTTCGTAAGCACCACCCCATCAAAGTTGATGGTTTCATTAAATGCTTTGGCAGTGTTTACGGCATCCTGGCCGGTCATGGCGTCAACCACAAACAGAATTTCATCAGGGTTCACCGCTTTCTTGATTTCGGCGACCTCGTTCATCATCTGCTCATCCACGTGCAGCCGGCCGGCTGTGTCGATGATTACGGTGTCGAGAGCCAGGCTCTTGGCCATCGATACGGCTTCTTTTGCAACCCGAACGGCATCCTTCTGTTCGATGGAGTAAACCGGAACCTCGATCTCTTTGGCAAGCGTTTTGAGCTGGTTGATGGCAGCCGGCCTGTAAACATCGGCTGCAGCCAAAATCGGGTTTCTCTTGTTCTCGTTTTTAAGATAACGTGCGAGCTTGCCAGCAAATGTAGTTTTACCTGAGCCCTGAAGTCCGGCAATGAGAATAACGGTTGGAGGAGTGTTGGCAACGGCAATATCGGTCCGGGTTTCGCCGAGCATTTTCACCATTTCATCATAAACGATTTTGGTAAACTGCTGACCGGGGTTTACGCTGGTCAATACATCCGACCCCATAACCCTATCTTTGATTTCGTTCGTGAACTGGCGTGCCACTTCAAGGTTCACGTCTGCATCGAGAAGAGCTCTCCGAATTTCCCTTACGGTTTCGGCAATATTAACATCAGTAATCCTGGACTGACCCTTCAGGGTCTGAACGGCTGATTCTATTTTAGAAGACAAATCTTCAAACATTACACAGTCGTTTAAAAAGTAAATAAGTAAATGTTATTGCATGGTGCAGAGTCTAATAAGGTACGGACACCCAAAACAATTATCAACAATTCATCAACACATTTATCTGCCACCATTTGGGAACAAACCAGTATAGAATTTCTATAATCCTGAATTACATCTCTCTTTGTTCTCAAACTTAAAAAATACGGATGTCATGAATGCGCTGAAAACACTCATCAGTTGTTCTACGGGCTTACTGTTGTTTGCAGCCTGCGGTACCACGAACCCCCCAACTCAGCAGCTAACGCAAACCGAAACCGTAATCAGTCAGGCAGCTCAAATCGGTGCCGGCGACTATGCCCCGCTTGAACTGCGTGAGGCCCGCCGCAAACTGGATGAAGCAAGACGCGCCTACGACAGAAAAGATTATGAACAGGCTGCAAGGCTCGCGGAACAGGCCCAGGTAGATGCTGAGCTTGCCCAGATTAAAACACTATCGGGTAAGGCAGAAAAGGCCGTAACCGAACTTCGCGAAAGCATTAGGCTGCTGAAGGAAGAAATCGAATTGAACAGAAACCGAAACGAAAGGTGACCTGTATGCACAGATCGATACTTTATATATCTACAGTCATACTCGTTGCATTCACTGTTGCGTGCGGCGGCCCGCCGGCCAATAATCCCCTGCTCGAAACGGCTCGAGGTGAGTTTGAAGCAGCCGAACGCGATTCATCCATTGTGGTTTTTGCACCGGTAGCATTAAAGGAAGCAGAAGAAGAGCTGCTAAAGGGAATCAGCCTTTGGGAAGCCAAAGAAGACAAGGTGCTGGTTGACCATCACGCCTATCTTGCAAAACAGAAAACAAAAATTGCCAGGGAAACCGCCAGGCTGAATATGGCACAAATCGAAATTGAACGTGCCGAGCCTGAACGACAGCGGGTATTGATTGACATCCGCAGAAACGATGCCCTGAGGGCAGAACAAAGGGCCAGGGAGGCTCTTGAACTGGCTCAGGCTGAACGCCGCGAAGCCGAAAGGGCACGCGAACGAGCCGAAGAACTGGCACGAAGGGTTGAAGAGCTGGAAGCGGAACGAACCGAGCGCGGACTTGTACTGACCCTGGGCGATGTTCTGTTTGATTTTGACCAGGCAACCCTCAGGCCCGGCGCCAGGCGAACCGTTGACAATCTTGCAGATTTCATGCGCGAATATCCCGAAAGAAATATTCTGATTGAAGGATTTACCGACAGCATAGGATCCGACTGGTACAACGAAGAACTTTCGAGGCGAAGGGCGGCATCGGTGCGCGAAGCACTGCTGAGTCGCGGTATCACCAGTAGCCGGATAGGTATTATCGGATATGGCAAGCGATATCCCGTTGCCGACAATAGTACGGAAACGGGGCGTCAGCAGAACCGGCGGGTGGAGGTCATTATCTCAGACAGGGACGGTAACATTCCCGACAGGAGAAATTAAAGCGGGTCTTGAACTCCCCTTTTCTTTTTCACGGTTCAGAATTGTTATCTTCTTCGGGTAAGAACTCCTATCAACCCAAAGAAATGACGATATGAATGAAACCGGATATGGATTATTAAAAGGAAAAAAGGGGATTATTTTCGGTGCCCTTGATGATCGAAGCATCGCCTGGAGAATAGCGCTGGCCTGTAAGCGTGAAGGCGCTGATTTTGTATTATCAAACGCACCCATCGCCCTGAGGCTTGGTGCCCTGAACGCCCTTTCCGAAGAAACAAATGCCCCGATTTTTCCCTGCGATGTTAGCAGTGAAGAAGATGTAGAGCAGCTGATGGTTAAAACCAGGGAGCATTTTGGAGGAGGAGTCGACTTCATTCTCCATGCTATCGGGATGTCGCCCAATATCCGGAAGAAAAAAGAGTATAACGATCTCAACTACAGCTGGCTGAACCAAACCCTCGACATCTCCGCAATTTCGCTTCATAAAATTCTCAACTATGCGGAGAAAAAGGATGTACTGAACGATGGCGGCAGTGTGGTTGCACTGTCATACATCGGAGCACAGCGGATCTTCTCTAAATACTCCGACATGAACGACGCCAAGGCTCTGCTCGAAAGCATTGCCAGAAATTACGGCAGCAGGCTGGCCAAGCGCGGCATTCGCGTAAATACGGTTTCGCAGGCACCAACCAAAACTTCAGCCGGAACAGGCATTAAGGGTTTTGACGGCATGTATACCTTCGCTGAAAAAATTGCACCGCTTGGCAATCCCGACGCGGACGAATGTGCCGACTACTGTGTGACCCTCTTTTCTGATCTGACACGAAAAGTTACCATGCAAAATCTCTACCACGACGGTGGCTTCGTAACGTCCGGAATTTCGGAGGAGATGATTGAGGGGCTGCTTAAGCTTTACGCAGACGAAGAATAAAGCCTCATAGATTCAAAGCACAAAATTCTAAATCCAAAAAAATGGACAATTAGGATTCAGAGATTTGAACTTTGTGCTTAATCAAAAATCCATTTGCAAATGCCCCTTAAAATTTTCGGAATTGACCCCGGCTCGAGAACCACCGGCTACGCCCTGCTGGTTGAAGAGAATGGCCGTTTCCGGGCAGAGGTGTGTGATGTACTGCGGATGGAAAAAATGAATGACCACAACGAGCGGCTGCAGTTTATTTTTGATGAGGTGACCCGTTTGGTGAAGGAGCACCGGCCCGATCAGTGTGCTGTTGAAACACCGGTTTACGGAGTGGATCCGCTGGCCATGCTCAAACTTGGCAGGGCCCAGGCTGCAGCCATTCTGGCTATCACAAACCAGGGCATTCCCGTTGCCGAGTACTATCCAAAAGCCGTGAAAAAAGCGATCACAGGCAATGGAAACGCCAGCAAGAAGCAGGTGGCATTCATGCTCGAAAAGCTGATGAAAGTGGAGGCAGAAAAGCTGAAAGCCGATGCAACGGATGCACTGGCTGTGGCATGGTGCCATCACACCAATTCAAATAAGATAGCTGCAGCCGGAAGCTCCAGGAAGATGCATCAGAACAACAGCAAGGGCGACTGGGCAAGTTTTGTTCAGAACAATCCGGGAAGAATAAAAGAACATTAACCTGCATTTCTTACATATAATTATTTGTGTGAAATACAGGTTAAAAGCTTTTACCCGGCTCCAAATAACAAATTAAAAATTTGACTGATGATTGCATTTCTGAACGGTATTCTAAGCAGTAAAACTCAGGATGGACTTATTATTGATGTTGGCGGTGTAGGATACAATGTTGAGATCTCCAGCCAAACATTCGGCACGCTTCCTGAACCGGGAAAGGAGCTGAAGATTTTGATTTATCATCATTTCACGGATAGCGATCAGCGCCTTTTTGGATTTGCATCCGCGAAAGAGAAAAACCTTTTCGAAAGGCTGATTACGGTGAAAGGAATTGGTCCCAAGCTGGGACTCACCATTCTTTCGGGCATGCCCGCTGCAAACCTGATGGAGGCGATTGTAACTCAGGATACCTCTGCCCTCTCCGGAATTTCAGGTATCGGCAAGAAAACAGCCGAACGTATGGTGCTTGAACTGAAAGACAAGCTGTTTGATGAGTCGCAGCCTTCGGTTGCAACCGGATCTACCGAAAGCAGAAGCCGAAGGGAAGAGGCGGTCTCTGCCCTCGAAGCGCTCGGCTTCAGGAAAAAGGATGCCGAACAGGCGGTGAACCAGATTACCGCCTCAAACCCTGAGGCATCTGTTTCTGATGTTGTTAAGCAAGCATTGAGCCTGATGAAGAGATAATAGTTTCTTAACAACAGCTTCTTATTATGATTGCCAGAAACCATAGGTCAATTTCCAGTACCTGCCCGGCGGTTGTATAGAGCAACCTGCCGTTTTTTATAATTAAATATTCGTTTGATTTGTCAAAAAAAACCATTCTTGTAGTCGATGACGAGCAGGATCTGCTCGACCTGATCGAATACAATTTAATAAAAGAGGGTTACAATGTTCTGAAAGCCGAAAATGGACTTGAGGGCATTCAAGCAGCTAAAGATCACCGTCCAAATCTGGTACTGCTCGATATTATGATGCCAAAAATGGACGGAATTGAAACTTGTGAACAGATGCGGGCAGATCCGGAACTGAGACAAATTCCGATCATTTTTCTCACCGCCCGCAGTGATGAGAAAACAGAGATTGAAGGACTCAACAAGGGAGCCGACGATTTTATCACAAAACCAATCAGCACTACAAAACTTGTTTCACGTATAAAAGCCGTGCTACGGCGATTTGATGAAACTGAAGAAGAGGTACAAAGGCTGGTGGTTCATGATCTTGAAATCGATAAAGACCGCTACATTGTGGTTCGCGGTGATGAAGAATTCCAGCTTCCTCGAAAAGAGTTTGAACTGCTGTATTATCTCGCCAGTCGTAAAGGAAAAGTTAGAGATCGCCAAACGCTACTGAATAAAGTTTGGGGCGATAATATTTACGTAGTTGACAGAACCGTAGACGTTCATGTGCGAAAGATCAGAGAAAAGCTTGGAGACCATTATATTGAAACAGTGAAAGGTGTAGGTTACCGTTTCAAAGATTAAGATTCACCATTGAAAACACGACTTTTATCTGCGATTTCGATCCGCACTGCCGGGATCTCGGCTTTGCTATTTATGGCTGCCGCCCTCGCACTTCTTGTCCTGATCGGTGGCTTTTCCAGGCTTCAGCTCATTACCATATCGGTCATCAACCTTCTTCTCTCCTTTAGCATCATCTATATCGTTTCTTCCGTAATTCACAACAGGCGCCTGAGAGAAATAAAGCGGGTAATAAAAAATATCGCGAATAAAAAGTTCGGTGAGTATGAGACAGTGAGCGATTTTCAAAGAGATGAATTGGACCAGATTCTGTTGCAGTCAATCAGGGCGAGCAACTTAATAGAAAAAGAAATCAAACGGTTGAACAAGATTGAAAACTACAGAAAAGAATTTATTGGTGATATCTCTCACGAGCTCAAGACACCGATATTTGCCATTCAGGGGTTTATTGAGACGTTACTGAATGGAGCCGTTCATGACGAGGAAGTGAATGAGGTTTTTCTGAAGAAGGCAATGCGAAATGTTAACCGCCTCATTTATCTCACTAAAGATTTAATGGAGATTTCAAAACTTGAAACCGGAGAGATGAAATCGAACGTGCAGGAAATGTACCTGAGAGATGTGATACTGGATGTGGTTGAGAGCCTTCAGTACAAAGCCCAGAAAGAGCACGTCGAGATTGTGGTGAAAAGTTTTGATAAAAACATGCAGGTGCGGGCCGACCGAAATCAGATTAAACAGGTATTGGTGAATCTTATTGAAAACGCCATCAAATACAATCGAGAAGGCGGAGTGGTTGAAATTGGCGTCAATCAGTCCAGAAAAAAAGATAAAGTTTGGCTTTACATTAAAGACACCGGAATCGGAATTGAAAAAAAAGATCTGACCAGGGTAACCGAACGCTTTTTTAGGGTTGACAAATCACGCTCAAGGGAGAAGGGCGGCACCGGCCTGGGGCTGTCTATCGTTAAACACATCATAGAAGCCCACGGAGAGGCTCTCAAGATTGAAAGTGAACCGGAGCAGGGCTCAACGTTCAGTTTTACGCTAACCAAGGTAAGTCACGTTTCGGTTTAGAGTTCAAATTGATAACTTAATAGTTAATTGTTATTGGTATAATCGTGTAATCGTACTACAACCAAAACGCTTGAGTAGCTCCTCCGATTAACCATTAAATAAGATGTAAGAATATTTTACAGATTAAATAGACTAATTACTTAAAACCTGGGAACTGGAAGTCCTAATATTTTAAGAAGACATTGGCCTTGAATTGATTGGCGGGTACAGGGTGGCTGGCGGAGGACGATTTGAAAAATTTCATCAGCCGCTTGTAAATCTTCTATTGTCTTTGAATTATATCGGCCTTGAAATTTTTCCGTCCTTCGCCAGCACCCGCCGCCAAGCAATTTATCGCCTTGATTTTTTCGTTCTTTTGTATCAAGACAAAAGGATATAACAAAATACAGTTGAGGAGATGATGTCTATAATTGGCAGGTTTTTTGTGCAATAAGGTCTTGAGTAAGGTTTTCGCAATACATCTTCAGTATCTACATAAATATCAACCGAATAACTAAATAAAAATACAGATGACCTATGCCATAATAATGGCCGGAGGTTCGGGCACCCGGTTCTGGCCAAAGAGCACCCGTTCGCTTCCCAAGCAGTTTTTAAATCTGTTTGGTGAAAAAACAATGATTCAGGAGACGGTGCATCGCCTTGAGGGATTTATAAAACCTGCCGATGTGATTGTGGTTACAAACGACAATTACGTATCCATCGTAGAAAAACAGCTTCCCGAAACCGCGAATGAGTTTGTGATCGGTGAGCCGGTGGCAAAAAACACGGCTCCCTGCGTGGCAGCAGCTGCCGCTCTTCTTCACAGAAAGGATCCCGAATCAGTAATGGTGGTACTTCCGGCCGATCACAGGATCGGAAATCCGGAAAAATTCCGGGAGGTTTTAGAAGCCGCAGTTGAGGCGGCAGTTCATAATGATTCGCTTGTTACAATAGGTATTGAGCCCAACCGTCCTGAAACAGGATACGGTTATATACGGTTCGATGATGGCAGCAAGCAGAAAAGCGGAGATGTTCCGGTGTATCGTGTAAAGAACTTTACCGAAAAGCCCGACAGTGCCACCGCCGAAACATTTCTGGAGTCGGGCGATTACCTTTGGAACAGCGGGATGTTTGTGTGGAAAACGGCAACCATTCTGAAGGCATTTAAATCGTACCTGCCGGAAGTTTACAGGGAAACCGAAAAGTTGATCAATTCACCGGCCGGAAAGGATGAGATCAACAGCTTTTATCAAGCCTGTCCTTCCATTTCCATCGATTATGGAATTATGGAGAAAGCGGATAAAGTAGAGGTGCTGCCCGGTGATTTTGATTGGAACGATGTGGGCAGCTGGACAGCCGTGCACGAGCTCTCGCAAAAGGATGAAAATGGAAACGCTACGGGAAACTCCCCAACATCTCTTCACGAATCCAGTTCGAGCCTGGTTCACTCCCAAAGCGGCAAGATGATCGCCCTTGTGGGTGTGAGCGATATTGCGCTGGTTGAAACGGATGATGCAATTCTTGTAGTAAACCTGAAGAAAGCCCAGGGAGTAAAGGATGTAGTGGACGATCTAAAGATGGATCCGGAGAAAAGTAAATTCCTGTGATTCCGTAAACAGCGGGGTCACTTTATCAAAGGGTTATCTCGAGCTGATCATAGGCAAGCCTCACATGATCGGGAAGTCGGCGGTTGGAGTCGTCATGATCAACGTAGGCGTTCATATGGATGAGGTATGTTTTCGGAACACCCAGTTTGTTAGCAACTTCTACAGCTTCAGGAATGGTAAGATGAGTGGGATGTTTCGGTTCCCACCGCAGTCCGCTTAAAACCAGAACTTTACTCCCCTCAATCTTTTCCATGGTCTCTTTAGGAATGGACTTCACATCGGTTAGGTAAGAAAAGTCGTTCAACCGATAGCCCTGAACGTCAATATGCCCGTGATTATATCTAAGCGGTGTTATTTCAATGTCTCGGAAACGTGTACTTCCGTTCATTACTTTCATTTCAACTGAGGTTGACCCGGGGTATTTATTCTCTCCAAACATGTACTCAAATCGCCTTTTGATCGAGTCGATAGCTTGTTGTGAGCTATAAAGGGGAATAGTACCCTGTTGAGAGTAATTATAGGCCCGAAGATCATCCAGTCCTGCAATGTGATCCATATGCTCGTGCGTGATTAAAACCAGATCAATCCATTTGATACCGCTGCGGATTGTTTGAAGCCTGAATTCGGGACCGGTATCGATAACTACAGAAGTATCCTTCGTTTGTACCCACACCGAACAGCGGTAGCGTTGATTTCTTGGATCACTCTTAATCATTTCGCTGCCAAAACCGCCTGCAACGGGTACACCCATGGAGGTTCCAGTTCCCAAAAATGTGCACTTCATTTCGGTGTACTTAGTTCAGTTTATTCTGTTGTCTCTTCGGCAGCATCAAACCGTTCGAGCCTGTCCCAAAGCTCCTCAAGTTTTTTTCGTACAGCTGGTTTTATGTAGGTATCATCGGTATCGGCCATTTTCAGAACACGAGCCATAATTGCAGCCTGAGATTCAAGTGGCCGGTTTTTGTTGATAACAACCAGGCGATCACCCTCTATGATGCACTGATCACCGCGAAAGGCCCCCCGCTCCTTGCGAATGGTATATCCGTTTTTTTCACAAAGCGCTTCAAGTTCGAGTATCAGTTTTTCAGTTTTCATGATGAAAAATCAGAACGGATGTTGGGAGTACATGGTAAGATAATGCGCAAGAACCTACAATAGGGCAGTGTGTCCAAAAAGAATTGTTGGAGGTATCCTTAAAGGAGATGTTCATATACTTGAATATACATATTTTGGACGCATCCCGGCAGCATATCAAGCGATGCGATGCGGCGGATTGAAATAATTTAAAAAGCGTAGCCGATCGTAATTGAATGAGAGGTAAAGTTGTAATCATTCAGGTCTACATCAATGTCATATCTGCGATAATCGAAATTGTAGCCTATGGCAAGCGCGTGACGTCCAAAAAGCTCCCTGATAAACAGGTAGGCGTTACCATCGACACGGAACAAACTACCCCCAAATATATTGCCTTGCGGGAAGCTAAAACCATAGTTTGGGGTGCCGCGAAGATTGAAGTCGATCCGGTTACCCAGGCGCAGAGAAGATGATAACCCGGAGCCAAAAGTAAATGAACTCAACTGGAATTCGAAACTTGATTCATCACGACGTACGCTTTTTAAGTCGGTGGTAATCTGAATTGGCAGGGCCAGGCGAAATTTATCCCGCCCAATAAGAACAAATTGGTTAAACAGACGTCCATTCAAATTTATGTACGAGGTGTTGCTCATTCCTGTGAGCCCCCCGCCAATCCCAAGACTCAGATCGAGACCCGGTGTTTCGAATCGCACTCTCAAAATACTGTCTTCAAAATCAAGCAGTTCGCTGGGAGAGGCAACGCCACCGGTATGTTCGAATGATGCAAGTTCCCAGCTGATACCCAGCACGGAATAGGTCCCGAACGTCCGGGTCTGGGCTGGCTCGGGGTCTCCGATAGAAAACATCTGGGCGGATGCAGCTGAAGAACCCGCTAAAAAGATTGGAATTATCAATAAAGAGGTGCAAAGGTACTTCTTGTACGTGCTCATTTTGGAATGATACATTTCAATTCAGGGTTAGTCGGGTAGGAGAATTTATATGGATATGAAAATAATGATTCTGTTTGCAAGCGCAATGCTTTTGACTATGACAACTATCGAACGAACGGAAAGCGTGCATAAGTACCAGGTAAATCTAATTAATGGAAAAAACATTTCACTCGGCGATTTTAAAGGGAATGTTTTACTGATCGTAAATACGGCGTCTGAGTGCGGGTACACACCTCAATATGCCGGATTACAAAAACTGCACGAAACATACTCTGGCAAAGGGCTCACAGTTATTGGGTTTCCTGCTAATAATTTTGGCGGGCAGGAACCGGGAACGAACGAGGAAATTGCTCAGTTTTGTGAACTGAACTACGGAGTTACTTTCACCCTCTCCGAGAAGATTTCTGTAAAGGGTGATAATATACACCCGCTCTTTGAAGATTTGACAGGCAGACAGAATCCCGACTTTACCGGCGCCATAAGCTGGAATTTTGAGAAATTTTTGATAGATGGGAACGGAAATCTGCTAAGAAGATTTAGGAGTAATGTATCACCTGAAAGCGCAGTAATGAGGCAGGCAATTGAACAAGCGCTGAACTGATACACTTAAGATTTTATCCTTACATACATCCCATCACCATCCCGATAAAGGGCTGCAATTGAAAACTGTAGCCCTTTTTTTTACCAACCTTTATACGGAATTTTAGATAATGATTCTCCACTTGAGCTATCAAAATGCCGACTTAGAATGTATCAGGCGGCTTGCCTTGATTCCGAATCATTTTGAGGTGTTGGTCCTATAACAAGCTTGATTTGATTTTTAGCCAATGGATTTTCCTTTGTAAGTAATTTAAATGTACAATTAGGAATGATTCCACTTTTACCTTGTCGAAAACCAATCCGGTCTATATTAACTGATGGTGGTGATATTAATCTCCATTCAGATTCAATTTCAAAGGCTTTATTTTTTATAGCGCCACTTATTGTTAATAAATGAAGTTTAAAGTTTAACGCTGTCCTTTCAACAATCTCAGTTTCAGTTGAATTTTGATTTTTTAATGCGGCTTCATATTCAGAAAGCATTGAATCGATAATTTCTTTTACGACAAGAACTTTTGTATTTGAATCATAGATACATTTAACAAACATCCATCCTTGTTCATTTGCAAGCTCATTAAGTCGGGAACCTGGAACTCCTAACGCATAACCTCCTCCGGAAGGCGGGCAGTAGGCTCTCCATTGTGACAAAGAATCGCTATCTTCAGAAAAAGAGCAAACATAAATATGACTGGCAACGTCATCTATGTTATCTAGCATCGCTTTATAAAGAGAAATCTCACTTTCGATTTTCGAAGATTCAATCCTTTCAATTAATATCTGTTTAGCTGACTCTGTGGCTTCTATGACTTCATTAATATCATTAAGGAACCTGATATTCGTAGCCCAAATCTCTTTAGATTCGAATATACCGATAAGACCAGCAGAGTTCGTGTAATGGAATAAATGAGATGGGGAAGATACTTTTAATCTTTTATTAAGAGTTGGTGATCGTGTTATCATCTGTCTCAATTATTTTTCAATGCTCTCTTGATTACGAGATCAAACTTAATAAATATCAGTCATTTGTTCCCTCAAAAGAATCTACCTTTTCTCTCATTTTCCTCACAGCCTCCTCTAAAGTTGGGGCTACAACATCAAATAATAAATTTTCTTCAACTAATTCACTCGGAAAGGAGTTTGGATGAATATGGCGTATGAATAATTGTTGCTTTGAGTATTCAATGACAACAAAATTATCAAGAACCATGATCCTTCTCATATACTCATCGTTCTCACCCAGGAATTCAGGCAATTCGTTGAGTAATTCTTCAGTAGTTTCTGCAGTAGCCATTGCTTACAAGATTTCATTAAAATTAAATATTCTCCAAAACAAACCAATTATCAAGGCAGAATGACCATTTTTAACAAACAGAGATTTAAAAATGCTGATTGATGGCAAAGACAGGACTACTTTGATCAATCACCTGTCGGCTTTTTATTCTCTTGATACAGTTTTCAGCCTGAATCGCTTCACGCTTGGTTGGAAACTCGATAACCCGCTTAAGCTCCCACGGCACACCTCTGCGCGTTGCCCGTGACTTTCCTGAGTTATGCTTTTCCAGGCGTTGATCTACATCATGAGTATGACCAGAGTAATATTGATCGAGTCTATAGCTATATAGAATGTAGAGATAGTGCAGATTCTCTTGCTGATGATTACTCTCCAAAAACAAAAAAAGCCACTCACAGTGTGAGCAGCTTTTATTTGCGATCCGGACGAGACTCGAACTCGCGACCTCCTGCGTGACAGGCAGGCGTTCTAACCAACTGAACTACCGGACCATTATTTCAAATTCTAAATCAGCCTGTGCTCCGGAAACTCGAACTCGTGACTTTCCCGAGGCTTCGGGACATGCGTTCTAATCCCGATCCATCGGGAAACTACCGGACCATGCATAGAAAGAACTATTGGCAGTAATTTCTGACAGATTTAAATATACAGACCTTAACCACATCAAGTCAAGGCGATAAGGAATGAATTTCAGGGTGGTAATGCTAATGCGGAGGATCAGCGCAGAGTAGTTTTACTCCATACCAAGATTGAAGCGGTCTCTCAATTCCTGAACATAGACACCGATTTCGTTTCGGATTTCGAACAACCGTCCGTGGAACCGCGTATAAACGGCTTTTACGATAAACGGCTCGCGTTTCATATTCTGAAGGTAATCGAGTGCCTCGTTTGCACTGTGCAGCGCTTTTTTTGTGTATGCAATATTACCGCCAAGCACATCCTGCTCAAACCCGAAAGAGTAGCCGCCGGCAAGTTTAGCAGTGATTTTAAGTACGTTGCTCACAAACTCGTGCACCTGACGTGTTTGAAGATTTGACGGAATCGTTTCGCCCCACTTCAGCACATCTACAGCAAAGTTTCGTGCTTCCTGGTAAACTCCAAGGTTTTCGATGGAGCCGTAGTCTGAGAAGGTGAAATCTTCACTCAGCTCTTTCCAATCTTCGCCGTAGTCGAAGTCGTCATCATCTTCATCGTCATTGAAAGGAAAAGCGTCGTTTTGGAAAAAGAAATCGTCGTCGTCCCATTCATCATCGTCGTCTTCCCAATCGTCCTCATCTTCCGGAAAATATGCCTCATCGAGAAGCAGCTCTTCTTCAATAAATGCCTCAACCGCGTCCAGTTCATCGAGGCTTTCCTGTAGCAGGATGATCCATCGGGGGGTGTTGCCTTTGGGGTCGGAAGTGATAAATCGCCGAAGTTGTTCGCTTCGTTTTTCGATCTCGTTCAGGTGAGACTCCCACTGAAACTCATTCCAAATGGGGCCTTCATCAAAATCGTCAAAGCTCATGCAGTGATGTGCTGTTGAATTATGGGTTACGGTATTTAACTAAAACCGCTGCTAAAAAACAAGTTAAAGGTATGACTTTTGTTGTAAAAAATCTCTTATAACAAGCTTTTAGAATAACGGAAAAACCGGAAACTTTCGTATTGGCATCCAAAGCCATAAATCCTGAAAATTGTGTCCGAAACAGAGTATCCTTTTATGATAAAGAGCCGTTACTAAGCAAAATGTTTCAGTAATTTTTTGGATTAATACTTCCTTTTCCGGATCGGGAATGATCAGAGTTTTTCAAGAACGCGTATAATCACTCTTGTCATTTTTGGCTCAGCCATGGCTGCTGCTTCGAGTATATGTTCCATTTTAACCGGTTCAAGGGCTTCAGGAAAGCATTCGTCGGTGATCACGGAAACGCCGAGTACTTCCATACCCAAATGCACCGCAGAAATAACTTCTGGCACGGTGCTCATACCAACAACATCAGCGCCAATAAGACGGAGGTAGCGATATTCGGCCTTCGTTTCGAGCATGGGTCCGCTTACAGCAACATACACTCCCTGGTGCATGGGTATTGCCTGTTCAAGGGCCGCTGTCTGCGCAATATCCATAAGCCGTTCAGTGTATGGCTCACTCATATCCGGAAAACGAGGCCCCAGCTCGTCATCGTTCGGGCCCATTAGCGGATTATCGCCAAGTAAGTTTATGTGATCACGAATCAGCATGATATCGCCCCGCTGATAGCTGGGATTCATGCCACCGCAGGCGTTGCTTACAAATAGTGTCATTGCCCCGTTGGCTTTTAAAACACGGACGGGAAATGCAATTTGCTGCATTGTGTAGCCTTCGTAGTAATGAAACCGTCCCTGCATGGCAACAACCTCCTTTCCGCCCAATGTCCCAAACAGTAGCTTGCCTGCATGGCTTTCTACTGTCGACACCGGAAAATGAGGAATTTGGTCGTAGGGTATTTCAATTTCAACATCCATCTCTTCCGCCAGCTGACCCAGTCCGGTTCCGAGTATCAGCATATACTCTGGGCGCATTTCTGTTTTGGATTGGATGTAGCTCAGCGCTTCACTTCGCTGTTTGCGGAAAGTTTCAATAGAAAATGTACTCATAAATGGTCGGGTTGCTGGAAGGCAGAATGGTTGAATGATACCGGTTCGCAGTTAGTCAAGTTCGTCCAGGATGTCGTCGAGACTTTGATGTTTTTTTTGTGTCAGTCCTTCATCATAATCTTCCTCGTATTCGCCGGTAGAGTTATTTTTCGTAAATCTTGAATTCAATTCAAATTCAGTTTCCTCCTCTTTAGGCATTGAGAAAAGTGATGCTTCATCCTTGCTGAATTGTTGCAGGGATTCAGAAGCTATTTCGAGATACGAGCCAATACCGCCGATAATTTCATCGCGCCGGTCGAGAAGCCGAAGAATGCTTTGACGAATCTGCTGTCTTTGCTGGCTGGCTTCACGGATGATGGAGTTGGCTTCTATTTCAGCTTTTTCGATAATATTTCGAGCTTCTTTTCTTGCTCCGCCAAGTTTTTGTTCGGCACTGTCTTTTGCGGTTTGCAGGGTTTCATGGAGGGCTTCTTCAACACGCTCATAATGCTTGAGCTTATCATCCATTTTATTGATTTGGGCTTCAAGTTCACGCATTTTGCCAACCATATGTTCCCATTCGCTGGCAATCAAGTTTAAATAAGCCTGGACTTCAGTTACATCGTAGCCCCGCAATGATTTTTCAAATTGTTGTTGCTTAATTTCGAGAGCTGTGAGTTTCATGGAGTAAAGGATGTTATCAATTATTGATTTAACATGTTTTTGAGACGGCTTTTATCAGCAGCCTTTTCAGAATCAGGTTTATCCTCGATTTCTATTTCAATTGTACTCTTGGGTTCCTTTTTGATCTGCTTTTTAGTTTCCATTTTTAGTTTCGGCAATTCGTCACCTGTTACAATCGCTTCAAGGTTGGTAAGTCGCCGGTCTGTCTTCTCCTTGAATTCCCTTAAAGCAGCCAGAAATTCTTTGTTTTTAGATAGATCGCCCCCTTTGCGCTTGATTGCATTGTTGATGATGCTTCCCACAATTCCCATAAAAACAATGGCGAGAACGCTGCCAAACACAATAAATACAATTGCTACATCTTCACCATACATAATCAGTTCCCCCGGTTTTCGACCATTTTGGCCACCTTATTGCGATTTTCTTCCTTCAGGTCTTCAGGATCCGGAATGTCTATACCGCCAAAAGTTTCAGGTTCTGCAGCGGCAATGGCTTCCAGATTTTCTATACGCTTCACAATTACGCTGAGCATTTCACGAACTTCTTCCAGTTCGGCATCCGTGTTGCTGTTCTTTGACTGCCACTTCAGCTTATTTTTTTGATAGTCGATAATATAGGCACCGACTATTGCAACGAGAGGTATAAGAATCCAAATTATCCCGGACATAACACACAGAGAGATTAATGATGCTTAATAAAATAATAAATAGATTAGTCTCTGTCGCATTATAACGATCCAATCTTTTAATAGTTGCGCTCTCCGAAGATGGCGGTTCCCACCCTCACCATGGTCGATCCCTCCTCGATGGCTACCTCCAGGTCATTGGTCATGCCCATGGAGAGGTGCTTTAGGTCAACCCCTCCGCCATCCATGTGCTGATGCTTCTCTTTCAACTCCCGGAGCAGCCGGAATTCGGGACGCACTTTCTCAGGGTGGTCGGTAAAAGTCGCCATGCCCATCAGTCCGAGAATCCGGGTGTGCTTGAGGTCGTGTCCATAGGCAAGAATGCTCTCAAGCTGCTCAGGGTCGCAACCGCTCTTCTGGTCTTCATCACTGATGTTAACTTGCACCAATACATTAACAACGCGATTGATCTCTGACGCCCGTTTTTCCACTTCTTTCAGAGCTTTCTTTTTATGAATGGATTCAATCCAGTTCACGCGGTGCACCATATACTTGATTTTATTGGTTTGAAGGTTCCCGATAAAATGCCAAACAGCCTCTGGGTTGTCAATAGATTCCATACGGTCTTCAAGAGCCTTGGCGCGGTTTTCACCGAAGTGCAGGTGACCATGATTAAGCAGTTCGAGTATATCACTGTCCGGCTTGGTTTTACTAACTGCAACGAGAGTTATCTCATCCGGGTTTCGTCCGCAAGACCTGCATGCATTTATTATGCGTGATTTTACATTTTCATACCTGTCTGTGAGAATTGAGCTCATATCAAATGATTTATCGTGAAGCAGAGAAAAAGAAGCCGCAAACCGGGTTGAATTTGTCTTGAAACAATTAAAGATAAGGTTCTTTCAATGAAGTAACAGCCGGTTATCATAAAAGGTGGGGATGAAGAACGAAAATGTTTTTAATGGATTGAAAATAATCGTATTTTTTTGAACTGTGATACTGATTATGACAAACGTGCGAAACACCTACATAAGGGCAAACGCGGGCCTCCAAAACCAAGCTGGGAGAAACCCACATCCAAAAGCCGGAGGCCGCACCACTTGAACACACAGGTTCGGCATATAACCAACTTTATGCACCAATGGGCACCGCCCGGAATAAAGATGAGTTATGACAATGTAGGTCTGATTCTTGGAGATCCTTCCGCACCGGTATCACGAATTTTGGTTTGTCTGGATGTTACTGAAGACGTGGTTGATGAAGCACTCGAAAAAAAATGTGAGCTCATTGTTTCACATCATCCTCTCATTTTTAAGGAAATATCTTCAATCAATCCCGTAGACGAACAAGGACGGATTATTTATAAAATGATCCGTAATAACATTGCCCTTCTATCCGTACACACCAACCTTGACGCCGCGCTTGATGGCGTTTCCTTTGTTTTGGCCAATAATTTGGGCCTTGACGACCTACAGTTTCTGGAAAAAAATTACAACATCAGCAGAAAGATCTCTCTCACAACCGACGTAGATGACTCTGAAGCAGTTTTGAAACTGCTCAATTATTATTCTGCTGAAGAGGCACACTTTTGGGAAGTGGACGGCCGTAAGGAAGGCCAAAAATTCTTTGAAGCCATTATTGACCAGCACAACGTTGCACAACTTCGTGCAGCACTCGAAAAAGAAGAGCTCCTGAAGAGGGGAAGCTTTCAAGAGATGGAGGTTAATACACCCACAAATAATTTTGGAATGGGTGTGATTGGATACTATCCCGATTCAGGCATTGCGATGGACGAATTTCTCCACCTCGTTTGCCGGGCTTTGGATGTGCCTTCCGTTCGTTTTTCGGGCAGTTCCGAACGTATCCGCAAAGTTGCAGTGTGCGGCGGAGCAGGTGTATTTCTGAAAAAAGCCGCGGTAAAAGCCGGCGCAGATGCCTTTGTTACAGCCGATATTAAATACCACGATTACTTCACGGAGAATAAAGACTTTTTATTGGTAGATGCGGGTCACTATGAAAGTGAGTTTCCTGTAGTTGAAGCAGTACGAAAGGAGCTTGCGGAAGCTTTTGAACAACTCGAAGTGGATGCCACCGAATCGGTAACCAACCCGATGAGGATTTACGTAACAGATTTTGAAAATAAAAACATCTAAAAATTCCCGATTTAACACCATGGAAGATGTACTCCAACAACTTGCAAATTTACAATACATCGACAGCAGGATAGACGAAATCAGACAGTTACGAGGTGATCTTCCCGAAGAAGTTCTCGACATTGAAACAAATATCGCCAGGTTTAATGCCAAAATTAATCAGCTCGAAGAGGAAGCTGACAGCCTTAAGAGCGAGAAAGCAAGGCTGGAAAACGAGATTGAAGTATCAAAAGAGAAGACGAAAAAATATGAGGAGCAGCAGCTTACGGTACGAAACAATCGGGAATACGACGCACTCACAAAAGAAATTGAGTCGCAGAAAACTTTTGTTGAAAATTCAGTTTTAAGGATAGAAGAGATTGAGAAACGAGTTGAAGAGGTTGCGACTGAGCTAGAAGAGCAAAAACAGAAGCTTTCCGATACTGAAGAACTCCACAAAAATAAAAAGGAAAACCTCGATGAAGTTATCGAGAGTACGAAAAATGAAGAAGACAAACTTCTTGAAAAAAGAGAAGAACTCGAGAAAGAACTTGATTCGAGATATGTAAGAAGCTATAACAGACTGCGAAATGGTTTATCGAACGGGATTGCTGTTGTTGCTATGGAGCGCGGAGCGGCTCTGGGTATGTCGCTGCCACCACAAACACAAGTCGAAGTAAGAAGAAAAAACAAGGTAATCATCGACGAGAACAGCGGCCGCATCGTAATTGACCCCTCTTTTTTTGATGAGGCTAAAAAGCAGCTTCAAATATAAAGTTTAGCGTTAGTAGCGGTTTTTTGATTGTTCCGGGTTCCATACTAAATGGAACAATAAAAGCGTATCTTTATAGTGTAGTGTTAACAGGGCTCCGGGCAATCGTTCTTTGCAACAGCAAGGGAAGGAAAGTCCGAACACCTACGGATACCGTGCTTCCTAACCGGAAGGATTTACAGCTTAAAGGCTGTAAAGACAGACAGTGCCACAGAAAACAAACTACCCCTGAAGATATTCATGGGTAAAGGTGAAAAGGTGGGGTAAGAGCCCACCGTCGCGAGCGGTGACGTTCACGTGCATGGTAAACCTCACGGGGTGCAAGTTCACGCAGGCTGTGCGCAATCCGTCGCCATACAGCCGGGTGGAACGCTTAGATCTTGCGGGCGACCGTAAGGCCAGATAAATGATTGCCGCCCTGAAAATATTCAGGGAACAGAATTCGGCTTACAGGAGTCTCTTTTAACATTTCTTTAGGCTGTCGGGATTAAATTCAGACAGCCTTTTTTGTTATTGGCATCAAATAACCTCATCTTTGTCGAAACAATTATCAATAAATTCATGTTGAGAGCACTATATCAACATAGTTTAAAAATAAAACCGTTACAATGAAGATGTTAAGAACTTTAAGCATTGCTCTCGTGGTGATGTTATTCGGAGCAGGTACTCTATTTGCCCAGCTGCAACAGCAAATGCTGGAATTGCCCACTTCTGAAGATGTGAGCGATGAAGAGATCGAAAATTTTGTGAATGCATTAATTGACCTTGAACCCATCCAAATGAAGACACAGGAAAAGCTTCAGGAGGCAGTTGAATCCGAAGACATGTCATTTCAGCGTTTTCAGGAACTGATGATGGCAATGCAAAATCCGCAAATGGCAGATCAGGTAGATATGAGCGAAGATGAAATGACTAAGATACAAGCGCTTCAGCCAAAGCTTATGGAAATTCAAGGTGAAGCTCAGCAAGAAATGATTGCAGCCATAGAAAACCACAACCTTACTGCTCAGCGTTTTAACAGCATTAACATGGGTGCTCAACAAGATCCGGAACTGAGAATGCGACTGGAAATCTTGCTTGAAGAGCGTGGGGAAGAAGGTTAACAGGATCTGAGAAAGAAACACCAAAGTTTAGAAAAAGGCTGAGTCCGAAAAGGCACAGCCTTTTTTTATGTCAAAGATTTACCTTGTATGTACCTTTAATTTTACGGTCAATCTCCCGCTTTGCGTCTTTTTGCTTGATGTCTTCGCGTTTATCATACTGTTTTTTACCCCTTGCCAGACCAAGTAAAATTTTTGCGTATCCT
>SL_3KL_010_SEDDRAFT_10000325_pt1 | contig 37189 bp, 31 predicted proteins | sample SodLakKL_010_SED_2_FD_10381 | JGI IMG/M metagenome (IMG submission 10381) | reverse complement strand
CTTTCCCGTCTGTTTGAAGTAAAGAGAATTATTCAAAATGTAATGAAAAAATCAGAAGATTGGAGCCCAGCCTTTCTATGGCATTCTGGAATTGCGGCTGACTGCTGGGTGTGTAATCTATTACATTTAACAACCCTTTTGCATATTTCAGCTCAGTTGAAAACTTGAAATAGGGCAGGTAGAAGTCTATTCCAAAGCCCAGTTCCAGATATGTATCAAATGGTTTCAGATTCAGATATATCTGGTCATCCTCGCTGAAGTTCTTTGCCAGGTCATACCGGAAATTTATCCCGCCAATCAGATATGGACGGTAATTTCTGATCCTTACAGATTTGTACTTTAAAATAAGCGGAACTTCAATAAAAGAGGATTCGAGGTCCTGACTGCCGGCATAGAGGGAGTCGCTGTAATAATCAACTTTTCTCTGACCGAAAGCTATTCCGGGTAAAACCCGGAAATCAAGAAACCGGCTTAGTTTAAAATTTGAAACTACGTTGATATTGAATCCCGGACTCAGACTGCTCACTTCAGCAAAAAAATCCTCTTCAACAGCAAACTCAGAAGAAATTATCCTGAAATCCATTGTATTAAGGCCTACTGTAAAACCGAAATGAAGAGGCTTATGGTCGTGCTCGGGAATATTTCTGTCATATATCCTTTGAGACAAACAAATACCCAACGAGATAACAAATAGAATTATTACTGCAGCTGTCCGTTTCAATTTTATCAATTTAATAAAACATTACCACCTCAGGCAAATATAAATTTTTTCTGCGTAATTTTTCACAGGGAATACCTGCAGAACGAAAAAACGTCTGCCTGAAGATCGATGAATACAAATTACACAGACGCCTCAAAAAGATTCATTAATTTTCTCCTGCTGAAAAGCTTAATTTGACTTATTTGTATTTTTTCCCAAACTTTGTCAGCAAAAAGTAAAAGTTATGCAAACAGCCGTTATAACAGGTTCAACAGCAGGCATCGGGGAAGCTGCTGCAAAATTGCTTGCCCGAAATGGTTACCGGCTTATAATAACAGGACGCAGGAAAGATAAGCTGATTAAACTTCAGCAAGAACTGCAGGATCTTACTGAAGTCCTTCCCCTGGTATTCGATATAAGAAACCGCGATGAAGTCGACAGGGCTGTCGACAAACTGACTTCCGGATGGAGGGAGATTGATGTTTTGATTAACAATGCCGGACTGGCGGCAGGACTTGAGCCGCTTCATGAAGGAAGTGTGGAGGACTGGGAACAGATGATAGACACGAATGTGAAAGGTCTCCTTTACATTACCCGCAGGATAGCACCCTTAATGATAAAAAGGGGAAAAGGGCACATTGTAAATATTGACAGTATTGCAGGAAAGGAGGTATATGAAAATGGAAATGTTTACTGTGCAACAAAGCATGCTGTTGATGCTTTGTCGAAAGGAATGCGGATTGACATGCTCAGGCACGGTATAAAAGTCTCAATGGTATCCCCGGGAATGGCGGAAACGGAATTTTCCCTTGTAAGGTTCAGGGGAGACAAAGAGCTTGCAAAAAACCCATACCGGGGAGTTGAACCGCTTACAGGGGAAGATGTTGCTGAAGCAATACTGTTTGTGCTGACACGTCCTGCGCATGTAAATATAAATGATATAATAGTGACCCCCGCTGCTCAGGCAAACTCATTTTATATAAACAGGAGAATGAATAAAAATATTTAGTTGCCCTCCCAATACGGTTGAGGCAACTACCGTTACTGTGTTAGCTGATTAAATAACTTAAATCGGAATATCATGGGAAAAGGTGACAAAAAAACCAGAAAGGGAAAGATCTTCAACAATAGCTATGGTGCCAGAAGGCCCGGAAAAAAGAGAAAGAAGCAATCAGAGCCAAATAAGAGCAAAAGCCGGAAATGAAGGGCAACAATACCGTTCCTGAATAGTTATTAATTGGTAAAACGGTGTTTGTGCCAAACTGTGAGTGCATTTATGAATTCCCCATAATTCTCTAGACTCACAAAAAGACATGAATAAATGTGGGGAATCCATGGGATTGAAAAGCAAATGTTCAAAGTCTTAATTAGGCAAAATAGTGATAACTAATTTACAAAACGTAATTTATACGAATGAAAAGAGTTGTTGTAGGTTTATCAGGCGGGGTAGATTCAAGTATTGCTGCATACCTTCTGAAAAAGGAAGGTCATGAGGTGACAGCCCTTTTCATGAAAAACTGGCACGATCCGGAGGGAACTATTTCAGGCGACTGCCCGTGGCATGACGACCTCCTGTTTGCAAAACTTGTTGCCAAAAAACTTGACATCCCTTTCCATACAACCGACCTCAGCAAACAGTACCGCACCCAGGTGGTGGACTATATGTTCTCCGAGTACCGCAAGGGGCGGACTCCCAATCCTGATGTGCTTTGCAACCGTGAGATTAAATTCAGCCTTTTTATTGAGGAAGCCCTTAAGCTTAATGCCGATTATGTGGCAACTGGACATTACTGCGGCAAAAAGGAGATACATAAAGGAGATAAAACTATATACCGGCTGATTGCCGGGCGCGACCGCAAAAAGGACCAGAGCTACTTCCTGTGTCAGCTTGGCCAGGATCAGCTTAAAAGAGCTATCTTCCCGTTAGCCGAAATCTCCAAGGAAGAGGTCAGGGAAACCGCAACCCGGCTTGGACTGGCTACTGCCGGGAGAAAGGATTCCCAGGGTATATGTTTTGTGGGGAAAGTAGATCTTCCTTCATTTCTGCAACAGAAACTTGAGCCTGCAAAAGGAGATATAATTGAAATCCCCCGCTCCCACTATAAAAACTGCACAACCGTTAAACAGGGCACGCCCCCGGAAGATTATCCCGGAAAGGTGGCTTCACCATGCAGGTATACACCAGGTGACGGGAAAAGAATCGGAACACACAATGGTGCATGGTTTTACACGGTGGGACAAAGAAAAGGATTGAATGTAGGAGGCAAAAAGGAGCCGCTGTTTGTGATCGGAACAGATACGGAACAGAACATTATTTACACAGGGGAAGGGCATTCCCATCCCGGACTCAACAGGAAGGGACTTTTTATAAGAAAGGAAGATGTTCACTGGATACGTGAAGATCTTAAACTAAAAGAAGGCGAAAGCGGTGAATACCTGGTACGAATACGCTACCGCCAGCCACTCCAGGAAGCCACCCTTTATATGAGGGATAACGGATTATATATAATATTCAGTAAACTGCAGAGAGGAATAACGCCCGGACAATTTGCTGCCTGGTACAGGAAAGAGGAACTGCTCGGCTCAGGTGTGATTGATTAGAGATTTCACCCCTGCATCTTTTGTATTTCACTCACCAGCTTTTTTACACCCCCGGTAAAAATCAGGTTGTCAATCGAGATGCATACGAGCGAAAAGCCCATATCAACATATGGTTTTACCGCTTTTACTGAAGTCCCGAAAATGCCGGCAGGTTTGCCTGCTGCCATGCACACTTCATATACCTTCTCAATGGCCTCTTTCACTTCCGTGGCTTCAACATCCCCGGCCATCCCCATGCTGGCCGACAGGTCGTATGGCCCGACAAAAACAGCATCCACGCCCGGGACTTCCACTATGGTGCCTGCATTCCTGACCGCCTCAATATGCTCTATCTGGACAACCACCAGTATATCATCATTTGCTCTTTTTATATATCCGGCAAAATCCATTCCATATCCGTGCGCCCGCGATATGCCAACGCTTCTCCTGCCGTCGGGGGGATATTTGCAGAATGAGACTGCCTGTTCAGCTTCTTCTGCTGTTTTAACCTGTGGCACAATAATGCCGGCTGCACCGGAATCCAGAGCCCGCTTAACCCATATTTCATCATTGAGGGGTACTCTTACCAGACTCATAACCGCTCCGTCGGTCACCTGCAGTATCCTTTGCAGGTCTCCAATCTCAAAATTGCCGTGCTCCCCGTCTATAAACAGCCAGTCAAATCCGGTACGGGAGAGTATTTCGGCTATCTCGGAAGAAGGGAGAGAAAGCATTGTTCCGGTGAGTGTCTCCCTTTTTCTCAACCGTTCCTTGAAAGTTTCCATCTTTTCTGTTTTAGGTTAAAATAGATAGATTGTAATTGATGCTCTTTAAAAAATTCCATTGCAGTGCCAGTCCGCCATCAATCTATTTACTACTTATCGTCAGCCTTTTGACTCTTTTTAATTCTCACCTGCCCCACCTTTTCCCTTATCATCTGCTTTTGCTTTGGCGTCTTTATTTGATTCTTTTACCGGCTTTTTGGATTTCTCCCCGCTGCTCTCTTTTTCAGGCTTTCCGGGTTTCTCCACAGCACTCTCTTTTTCCGTACCTTCGGCTTGCTCACCGCTTCCCTCTTCTTCTTTTTCTTCTTCGAAATGGAGCATATCAAGAGAGTGGAGAATATTGTACCAATGTACAATCTTTTTTATATCCGAAACATAAACACGGTCTTTGTCATATTCGGGCAAAACCTCCTCCATATAAGACTTCAGTTCTTCGGCGGAGGATTTGTGACTGATTGCTTCACCACCATTCTCCTTTTTATGAATAAGAGAAAAAACCCGGGAAAGGGGTTCTTCATCGGTTGTTGTGAATATCCTTATATCCTCAAGTGCAAGAATTTTGAGAGAGGCATGGGCATTCATCCGCTTTCCTCCTTCCAGCGGTTCCACAATAACCCCGTTTCTGCCCTTTGACAAGAATCTATACAATCCCGGGTGACCGGAAATTGACAGTATATCCTTTAGTTTAATCATAAATATTTATATTAATTAATTGTTCTGATTGAACTTACCATAACAATATCTTCATTCTGTTTTGTGAAGATATTGAAAATATGAGAACGGACAATTCCTGTTAAAATCTCTTCTGATTTATATACACCTTTTCATTTGTAATTAATTCATGCATCACCTTTCCGGAACTTTGCATCAAGCTTAAGCAGAGTTTGTAAAACCGGATTATTGCCGTCATTTACCAATATGGTATCTGCCAGTTCTCTCTTCCTTTCATCCGGCCACTGGTTTGCCATACGCTGCTCAACACTTTCACGGTCAACACCATCACGCTCCATTACGCGACTTATTCTCAGGCCGGGCGGTGCGGAGACAAGAACAACATGGTCGAGTTCCCTGTATCCGCCACTTTCAAAAAGTATTGCAGCTTCTTTAATGATATACGGAACCCCTTCCTTTGATTTAACCCATTTTCTGAAAAGTTCGCCTACTGCAGGATGTACAATACCGTTCAGTTTGGCGAGCAAATCCTGGTTCCCAAAAACAAGTGACGCCAGTCTTTTGCGATCAAGCCTCCCGGAAGTGTAAATATCTTGCCCAAACTCCAGCCTGATTTTTTCCCTCACACCGGGTTCACTCTCCATTAACATTTTCGCCTCAAAATCGGCATTGAAAACCGGAGCACCCAGGATCCCGAAAACCCGGGAAATAATTGACTTACCGCTTCCTATGCCGCCCGTAAGACCAACCTTAAGCATCATTTTTCTATAATAAAATCAACTGTTTGCGGGGTGAATCTCATGCCCCTGATAAATTCGGGATATCTTGACATGGTCACTGGCAACCTTCTCAGTTCTTCGTTCATCAGCATTTCATAGTCTACGAAAGCGTAGAACTGCTGCTGCCGGACTTTCTCATAATAGCTGAGGGGAACAAGGTAAGAAACTCGTGCTTCAGAAGGAAATATTTTCAGAACAAATCCTTCGGGAACATTTACGGTCTCTATCTGTACATTTATAGAAGCCTCGGTAAACTGCTCCACAGGAAAGGTAACCCTCACCTCCTGTTCAGAAAACCTTAAATATTCTTTTTCAAGCAAAGGAATATCAACCTCTAAAGTACGGTCAACCTGTCTCCTGATAACCTCCTGGGTAAATACCCGTTCCAGTGTGTCAATAACCGATTCAGGTCCCGATACGGTAACTGTATCGGGGTAGACCTGAACCTGTCCGCTCTGCATGTATTGCTTTCTGAACTCAAGAGTAAGATGTGGCTCAACCGGCACATTTCGGGAAATAACCTCTGAAAATTCGAAAAAAAGTGTGTCTGGTGTTATCTCGTTTATTTCTAAATCACCCCCCAGCTGGTCCGAAATTTTGTTTTTTGCTACACTGCTCAGAATAAAAAAACTGTCACTTTCATCAGACACACGGTTGAGAGAGAATGAGTTTACATCAAATATTATCGGCAAAAGTTGCCTGCTAAGCCTGTATTTCAAAAGAGTATAGCCATATCCGCTTACATTGAGGGTAAGGGACGCCGGAAGTTCACCCACCAGAACCTTGTCATCCGGGAAGTTGGTATACCTTACCGGGTAACTGAGATCGGTAGTGTACTCCCTGTTCAGCATGCTGAGGAACCAGAAAACAGCGGATAAAAGAAGGAAAAAAACGAAAATCAGCAGCTTCTTGTTAAACCGGTCTTTATCCCTCCTGGCAAGCTTTGTAAAAGGCCTTATCAATCCTGTATCCAATCCTGTTAGTATTGGCATTAAAAGGATCCAAAGCACACAGTGCCACCCTGAACCCTTGAATTCTAAATATTAGCGCTGCTGTGCGGAAAGATCTGTAGGATCTTTCAAAATGGCGCTCTTGTCAACCTTCATCTTCACCTGGTCCTCTACCTCAATGGTGACAACATTATCGGAAATATCGTTAACTTTCCCGTAAATACCGCCTGTAGTAATAATTCGGTCTCCTTTTCTTAGCTGACTGCGGTATTCCCGCAGCTCCTTCTGCCTTTTCATTTGAGGCCTTATCATAAAAAGATAAAACACCAGTATTATAAGCAAAAGAGGCAGGAATGAAACCAGTGGGTTCTGGCCTTCCTGGGGCTGCATCAGCAAAACAAACATCAAATTTATCATCTCGTCACTATTTAAATTTTAACTTTAATTATGGATAATTTCAACTTTCGCGGCAAACCGGCCTCATCACATTCCGGAAGGAAAAAGAGAAAACCGCCTTGACCCTGCAAAGTAATAATATTTTTAACATAAGAGCAAATATGCAGCTAATTGCGGGGAACATACTAAATCAGCTCACAGGCAACATGTTTCAGTCTTCGCCTATAAGTCCCCTTCCGCTTTTAACTATCCTTTTTTCCTCCTTTAGTTTGTTAATGATCTTATCAAGTACGCCGTTGATAAAATTACCGCTTTTAAGGGTACTGAAAAATTTTGATAATTCTATATATTCATTAAATGATACACGGGTGGGAATGTTCTCAAACTCAATAATCTCTGCAATTGCCTGCTGCATCAAAAGAATATCCATGAATGCAATCCGGTCAACATCCCAGTTGCTCGTGAATCTTTCGATCAGCTCCCTGTATTCCCTGTTATTGGCTATTACATGCCGGAACAGCCTTTTAACAAAATCCCTGTCTTCTTCATCCTTGTAAAGTGCAAGCAGCTCCGTATCGTCTAAGGTTTCATCCGAAATCTTTTTCAGTGTACGTTCAACCTGCCTTATAACAAAATCCAGTTCATTGTTCCAGAAAATCGAACGCTCCTCAAGCAGTGAATCGAGCATTTCGGAATTCAGTATTACACGGTAAAGGATACTGTTAACCAGCTTAAGATCATCCTTAACGCTGGTTTCATCCTTTTCCATATATTCCGAATAAAAGCCCGATTCCGTTATCTCCCTGTACAGTTTCCTTACCAGTTCGGGATAAACCGCCCAGTTTACTTTATACTCACTTACACAGCTTGTAAAAGAAGGGTTGGCCGACAACCTTTTCAGGACAACATTATCTATGAACTTTGTGTTTGGGTTAAGGTCTTCAGGAGCAGGTGACATTTTATTTCTTCCAAGATCTATCCGGCGGTGGGCGTATCTGACTATCTCATCAAGCAGAGCAAATACTGAAATATACAACTCATGTGTTTTTTGGATGCTGAAAAAGAGATCCTTTTCCATTTTCCCTGCAGCAGCATTCTCTGTCTTGAAATACGCGTATAAAATCTGTAAAATCTTTATTCTAAGTAGCCTTCTGCTGATCATGTTTTAAAAGAACTGTTGATTATTCTTATAAAAGAAAAGCAAAAGTAATCATTTTTAAATAACCTGACTTCAATTTTTTCATAAAATTACCGTTAGGTTGACAGTATTTATTAAAAATGCTTATTTTGTTAAAAAAAAGGATAACATAAAGTGTTGAATATTTTTTTTGTTATTTTTGAAATGTATTTTTAAAACCAAAAAAAATCAGGATGATGGAAGAGAATGAAAAAAAAGCCGGAGGAGAGAATAACAACAACGAAAGACAGGAAATTTTCTCACAGACGATCAGGGCAGGAAAGAGGACTTATTTTTTCGATGTAAAGTCCACAAGGAACAACGATTACTATCTGACTATCACCGAAAGTAAGAAAAGGTTCAACAAGGAAGGGAAGCAATATTTTGAAAAGCACAAGATCTTCCTTTATAAGGAGGATTTTGAAAAGTTCAATGGCGGCTTCACCGAGGTGGTATCATTTATCAATAATGCGCAACCTCTCGAAAACAAAAACGAAGAAAATAAGAGTGAAGGGCTCAATGACGGATTCACCGATGTGAATTTTGATGACCTTGAAAAAAAGGATGACCAATAAACAAATAAGGGACTGGCCTGCAGGCCAGTCCCTTATTTGTTCAATTCAGTGTGCCGGTGTTAATTGCCGTCTGCATCTTTTATGTTTTCCTTATTGAAAAATCCCTTTGTCTCCCTGTCTCTAACATTTTTCACATTTTTTACAATAAAATTCTGATCTGCAAAGCCCCCAGGCAGGTTAACCTCCCTGACAGTATCCCTGAGTAATTCCCTGTATCTGATCTTCAGTCCTTTTCCGCCAGGGTGCGTTGATATAAACACCTGGTTTTTACCGATAAACTTGTTTTGAAGCAGCATACGGATTTTCTGACAAGCCAAAATACCCACTTTTAGGTATTGGCTGCTATATTAATTAGGATTAAGTTTGCATTCATAAAATTTTACATGTTTTTAATGAGATACTGTTATGACCCTTGATGAACTGTCAAACAATGAAAGTGGAATAATAACCAAGATCAGGGGGCGCGGTGCATTCAGGAAAAGAATCACCGAAATGGGTTTCGTAAAAGGGAAAACCGTAAAAGTGATAAAAAAAGCTCCCTTAAGAGATCCCGTTGAGTACAGTATAATGGGATATGAAATTTCCCTGAGGAGAAGCGAGGCTGCGCTGATCGAAGTTATCACTCCTAATGAGGTAAAGGAAGAGGCGGGGGGAAATTTCAGCGGTATTCTGACAGAAGAGTTCCTCAAGAAGAGGGCTGATAAAAAGGGCAAGGTTATAAATGTAGCGATGGTTGGAAATCCAAATTCCGGGAAAACAACGATGTTCAATTCTGCCACCAGGTCAAGGGAAAGAGTGGGCAACTACGGTGGCGTTACAATAGATTCAAAACACGGCAGGCTGAAGATGGACGGTTACACCTTTAATGTTTACGACCTGCCTGGAACTTACTCCCTGTCACACTATTCACCTGAAGAACTGTTCGTGAGAGACCACATTAACCAAAAAATGCCGGATGTGGTAATAAATGTGGTTGACGCATCAAACCTGGAACGCAACCTTTATCTCACCACACAGTTGATAGACATGGATATAAAAGTGGTCGCAGCCCTGAACATGTACGATGAAATGCTGGAAAACGGAGATGAGTTTGACCACGTTGCACTGGGCAAAATGCTGGGGATACCGTTCGTTCCGACAATCGCAAAAAAGAATATCGGGATAAAGGACCTTTTCAGGAAGGTGATAGCTATGTACGAGGACAGGGAATCTGATATGCGTCATATCCATATAAATTACGGACCGGAAATAGAGACATCTCTTGGAAAGATAACCGGAAAGATCAAGATCAGGGAAAACTTTCACCTGACTGACAAAATCTCCTCGCGTTTCCTTGCAATAAAGCTGCTTGAAAAGGATGAACACGCAAGGAATGTAATATCACCGCTTAGTAATTCCGGGGAGATATTTGAGACAGCAGACAGAGAGGTCACGCGGCTGGAAAAAATTCTGAAAGACGACAGTGAAACGCTGATAACCGATTACAGGTACGGTTTTATTTCAGGCGCGCTCAGGGAAACTTTCAAAAGCGGAAAGCAGACGGGGCGCAAAAAAACCGAGCTGATAGATGCATTCATAACACATGAAATATACGGCTTCCCGATATTTATCCTTTTCATGTGGTTTATGTTCCAGGCGACCTTTACAATTGGAGAATACCCGATGCACTGGATAGAAAGCTTAGTAGGGTACACCGGTTCGTTTCTGCAGGAACACATGCATGACGGAACACTCAAAGACCTGTTGATAAACGGGATCATTGGAGGGGTAGGCGGAGTGATAGTATTCCTACCCAACATACTGATCCTTTTCTTTTTCATTTCACTGATGGAAGATACGGGGTATATGGCACGTGCTGCCTTTATAATGGACAAGATAATGCACAAGATAGGGCTGCACGGGAAATCCTTCATCCCCATGATAATGGGGTTTGGTTGCAACGTTCCTGCTATTATGGCTACAAGGACAATTGAGAACCGCAACAACCGTCTGGTTACTATGCTTATCAACCCTTTTATGTCATGCAGTGCCAGACTACCGGTGTACATCCTGATCATCGGGGCCTTTTTCCCGAATAATCCGGGAACGGTTCTTTTCAGCCTCTATTTACTGGGAATAATTGTCGCGGTTCTGGTGGCACTTGTTGCAAAAAAGTTCTTTTTCAAAAAAGAAGATGTGCCGTTTGTAATGGAACTTCCGCCCTACCGTGTCCCCCTCCTTAAAACCACAGCCAGGCACATGTGGCACAAGGGTTCCCAGTACCTTAAGAAAATGGGGGGGGTTATACTGGTAGGTTCAATAATAATATGGGCACTTGGGCACTACCCTGCTAACCGTCAGACTGAAACCGATTATGAAGCCATGATCGCACAGATTGGCAAAGATACCGAAGAAAGGCTTGCCGTTAACAAACAGGATTCCGCCCGGATAATGATCGAGAGAGAGAAAAGAATAGCTGAAATTGAAACAGAAAAGCTCAACGAAAAACATACGGGATCTTACATCAGCCAAATAGGACAATTTATTGAGCCGGCTATCAGGCCGCTGGGATTCGATTGGAAAATGGGTGTGAGTCTGATATCAGGACTTGTAGCTAAAGAGATTGTTGTCAGCACAATGGGTGTGCTGTACCAGGTCAATCCCGAAGCGTCTCTTCCGACTGAAACCCTGAGCGAGACATTAAGATTACAAACCAGAAGTGACGGTTCACCGGTTTTTACACCGGCAGTAGCTTACGCATTCCTGGTGTTCATTTTACTCTACTTCCCCTGTATAGCTGTTATTGCTGCCATTAAACACGAATCGGGGAGCTGGAAATGGGGAGTATTCACCATATTTTATACAACTGCGCTGGCCTGGATGATGGCCTTCCTGGTTTACAGGGTGGGGAGCCTTATTACCTGATACTAATAAATGATTAAATTATGCAGGATATACTTACATATATTATTGTTTTTTCTGCAGCAGGATATATTGCCTGGCAGGTAATAAAACAATTCCTTTCCGGGAGTGAAAACAGCCGGGATGATGCTTTATGCGATTCCTGTCCCGGATGCGCTCATACCCTGAAAAATCTAAAAGAAAAAAGGGGGAAACGTCGAAAAAGATCTTTTATTGATAAATTGCAGTGATGGACATTGCACTACTGATAGTTTCCTTTGCCCTTATACTGACCGGGCTTGCCGGGTGCATACTTCCAGTTATACCGGGTCCGCCCCTCAGCTTTTTCGGGATATGGACACTTCATTTCTCAAAATATGCCGCTTTTGAAACAAGACTCCTGGTTATTCTGGCTCTCCTGGCAATTGTTGCAACCCTGCTTGACTATGCAGCACCCGTTTGGACTACAAAGCGGTTCGGAGGATCCAAAAAAGGGGTGTGGGGGGCTGCTATAGGAATGATGGCCGGACTAATCCTTTTCCCTCCTTTCGGGATCATTATAGGTCCCTTTGCAGGTGCAGTAGCAGGAGAGCTGCTGAACGGAGCCGGCAGCAGGAAAGCACTGAAAGCCGGCACAGGTTCTTTTACAGGATTTTTTCTCGGTATCGGACTGAAGCTGGCCGTATCACTTCTCATTACCTACTATTTTGCAAGGGCTCTTTTCTGAATACTCCCGTTATGATATCAGAAGAAGAGTAAAGTAGCCACTCCGAAATATATCAACAGTCCGGTTACATCGACCAAAGTTGTGATAGCGGGACTTGCTGCAACAGCGGGGTCGCCACCGAACTTTTTCACTATCAGCGGTAAACCTGCTCCAATAAGTGTTGCTGAAATCACCTGAAGACTAAGGGCAAATGCGATCCCCAGTCCAATATATGTAAGTGTAAGTTCCCCCGGCAGATCCACATTCCATGAAAGAAAAAGAACCTTACCAAATGTAATCGTCCCTATAACCATCGCCAGCAAAATACTTATGCGGAACTCCTTGAATATAATATGTGTCCACTGTTTTATTTTCAGCTCTCCAAGTGCCATAGCCCTTATTACAACCGTTGCAGCCTGACTTCCGGTGTTGCCTCCGGTATCTGCCACCATTGGCATATAGAGTGCAAGTACAACCAATGTGGAAATTGCCTCTTCAAAACTGTGAATGATCATTCCCGTCAACAGTCCCAATATGGAAAGTGAGGCCAGCCATATAATCCTTTTCCTGAAATGCTGAAAAGGTGAAGTTTCCGAATAGTTCATCTCTTCCGGATCGGGAACTATACCCATAAACTTCTCGAGGTCCTCTGTATGCTCTGCCCTGATCACGTCTATAGCTTCATCATGCCTTACAATTCCTGCAAGCTGTTTTAATGAATTGAGCACGGGAATTGCTACCATGTCGTATTTTTCTATTTTGACGGCAACACTTTCCCTGTCTTCATAGACTTCTGCATAAACAAAATCTTCGTTCAGGATATCCTTTATAAGTGTTGACGGTTCAGCCATTATCAGGTCTTTCAGGGTTACGAACCCCCTCATTTTCATGTGCTCATCAACCACATAAACGTAATAGATCATCTTTTTTGAAGGGGCATCCTTCCTTATCTTCTCCAGTGCCTGGGTCACTGTCATACCGGACTGCACAGTGGCAAAATCTGTGACCATTATACTTCCGGCCGTTTCGGGAGGATAAGAGCTCAGATGGATAACATCTTCACGTGTCTTCTTGTCAAGGTATGGCAAAAGCTCAAGCTGCTGATCCTTTTCAAGCTCCTGGTAGAGGTCAGCCCTCACATCCGATGACATGTTGGTCACAATCTTTGCATAGAACTTTCTGTCAACAATATCGAAAAGTCTCACCAGCAAGTCCATCTCCATATTGGAAGCAATATATCCAAGATCTTCTTCCTCAAATACAGGAAGTACTGAAAGAAGCTGTTCCTCTGTTAGCTCATCGAGAATATCGGCAACCTCAACTGCCTGCATCTTCTTCAGTATTGCAGATAATGCTTCAAGCTCATTGGCATCTATCAACCCCTTTATTATCGACAACCTTTGTTCCTGCTGGTCTGTTACTGCAACATTTTCCATAGCTTGAGCCTCCCGTTTTATATTTGACAATTGGGTAATGAGTACCCTGAAAAGTAAACCCGGGGTAAAACAAAAAAACCCCTTCATTAGAAGGGGCACATCACTCACCGGGATTGACAACTTATAATTTGTCTCCCGGGAAAATGCCCCTTGTTGAGTTTTAGCTCTGAATGACTTATCCTGCAGTTAGCAGGAAGCTGCGTTATGCTAAGCCTTAATCCGGCCAAGCCTGTTCTACCCATTGGCGTCTGTAGACGTTTTTGGGCAGCAGCCTGTGTTCATTCAGTAGCCTCACCTAACAGGCCTCATTACGTTCGCGAAAATAATAAAATTATAATTAAATCACAAAAATAAGATAAAAAAGTCCTTCTATTTCAGTGGCCTGTATTTACTTTTTTTAGCGCCACAAACCGGGCATGTCCAATTATCAGGCAGGTCAGCAAAATCAACACCCGGTTCAATCTCTGCAGTAGGATCTCCTTTCTGCGGATCGAATACGTGCCCGCAAACTTTACATTTAAATTTTTGCATGATATGTATACTTTTTAATAATTAATCACAAAACCCTCAAAGTTCAGGGTATTAGCTCATACAATATAAAAAACCAACTTTACAGCAAAAAGCTCAGTAATATTCCGGCGGCAACCGCGGAACCGATAACACCGGCTACATTTGGTGCCATAGCGTGCATCAGCAGGTGGTTGCTGGAATCATACTTCAGTCCCTCATGCTGCACAACCCTGGCACTGTTTGGTACTGCCGAAACCCCCGATGCCCCTATCAACGGATTTATCTTATTTCCCTTGCTGAGGAACATGTTCATTATCTTTGCAAAAAGCAGTCCCCCGGCAGTTGCTATCATAAAAGAGATAGCCCCCAGCACAAATATGAGAAGTGAAGTTGAGGTCAGAAACACATCCGCCTGTGTTGAAGCTCCCACTGTAAGTCCCAGTATTATGGTCACAATATCTATAAAAGAGGTTCTTGCAGTTTCAGCCAGTCGTCTTGTAACGGTAGACTCCTTAAGCAGGTTTCCGAAAAACAGCATTCCAAGAAGAGGCAGCGAGCTGGGCGATATCATGGCTGTAAGTATGAGTCCTGCTACAGGGAAAAGAATTTTTTCAAGCTTTGAAACAGCCCTGGGGGGTTTCATCCTTATACGCCTTTCCTTTTTGGTGGTCATGAGCCTCATAATAGGGGGCTGTATTACCGGAACAAGCGACATATATGAGTAGGCGGCTATTGCTATCGGACCTATCAGGTTCATAACCGTCCTGCCGTCCGGCAGCACAAGCTGACCGTCAGCCAGTCGGGAAGCAAGGAATATAGCCGTAGGTCCGTCAGCTCCCCCGATAATACCTATTGCACCTGCTTCCTGGGGAGCAAACCCGAGCATAATAGCTCCGAGGAAAGTGAGAAATATACCTATCTGGGCTGCCGCACCAAGTAACATCAGGCGGGGATTGGAAATGAGTGAAGAAAAGTCGGTCATCGCCCCTATACCCAGGAAAATGAGAGGGGGATATATCCCGTTTCCGAGACCCATGTAAAGAAAATTCAATACACTTCCCTCCTCAAATATGCCAATCTGGAAACCTGCATCCGCCGAGATTGCCATATTCCCTATTATCAAACCGGTTCCGATAGGAACAAGCAGCAAGGGTTCATATTCGTAACGAATTGCAGCAAAAATGAAAAAGAGTCCCACCACAATCATTATTATCTGGCGGTAGGTTATATTGACAAAACCTGAATAGTTTATGAAATCCATCAGACCCCTTAAGGCCATTGGCAGGTCTCTTCCGTTGTTTTCAACGGCAGATGAAGCGGACGATCCAAGTGCATCTCCTATGCTAGTCGCTGCAAAACTTTCAGGTATTATCAGTCCCGAACAAAGTATATAAAGAAGGGAAATAATCCCGAAAACAGTTGATATCTTCTTCATTACACAAACATTTAAACCATTTCGATTAACAGATCACCCTGCAGAACATTTGTGCCGGCGCTTACCCTGACCGATTCAATAACACCATCCTTTTCTGCAAGAATGTTGTTTTCCATCTTCATCGCCTCCATCATCAAGAGCTTATCGCCTTTCTTCACCTTGTCACCAGGCTTTACATAAATCTCTATTATGCTCCCGGGAAGTGGTGCAAGTACGGGCGCGGAAGAGCCTGACTCTTTCTTCTCTATCTTCCTGTCTTCCTTTATGGGCAACTCCGAACGCACTATGGTGGGGGTTTTTGTTTTCTTCTTTTCAGTGTGAACTTCAACTTCGTAAGTGGTGCCGTTCACTTCGATCCTGGCCAAATTATCTTCAAACTGTTTTATCTCAACATCATATGTGTTACCACTGATTGTAAACTTAAACTGTTTCATGTCGGGTATCTTAATGTATATTTTCTAAAAGTGCCTTTTGTAATGACTTAGCCGCAAAAGTAACATATACACGGCAGATCAAAACTGCAGTTCTACCTGGGCGTAGGGTTAAGCCCGTAAATTTTTGAACTCCACGGAGAATATCGCTTTGATATCTTCTTAATCGTTATAACACCGCTTTCCTCATCATGTATCTCATTGAAATGGAGAAAAAGGGCCATGCTGATAGCTGCGTTTACTTCGCCCGAAATGCTCAGGTCTTCTTTTTTAACAGGAATTTCTTCGCTGATTCGGTTTCCTGAGAAGAGTTTACTGTAATCATAATTGATCACTTTCGGCAATTTCAAAACAACAAAGAACATCAGTACCAGTACTGTGAAGACCACTGCATACCCCACCAGGGCAATTGATGCAGCAAAAGCGTCAATATTGAAAAAGGAGAAATCAAGCGATACAGTATTCAATATCATTTCTATAGACATAATTCTGAATAATTTTTTACAACGGTATATTGGAGTGTTTCTTCGGAGGGTTGGTATCCTTTTTTGTCATCAGAGTCTGTAACGCCCTCACGATTCTGAACCTGCTGTTGCGCGGCTCAATTACATCATCAATGAAGCCGTAACGCGCTGCTTCATAAGGATTGGCAAACTTGTCAACATACTCATCCTCCTTTTGTTTGATGAACTTTTGCCTTTCCTCATCATCTTCAATTTCAGCTATTTTCTTCCCTTCTATAATCTCAACAGCTCCCTGGGGGCCCATAACGGCTATCTCGGCTGACGGCCATGCGTAGTTTATATCTCCCCTCAGCTGCTTGCAGCTCATTACATCATGGGCGCCTCCGTATGATTTCCTCAGTGTGACCGTAACCTTTGGCACGGTCGCCTCCCCGTATGCAAACAGAAGTTTTGCACCGTGAACAATTATGCCTCCGTATTCCTGTGAGCTGCCGGGCAGAAATCCGGGCACATCCACAAGTGTTACAAGTGGAACATTAAAAGCATCGCAAAACCTTACAAACCGGGCAGCCTTGATCGAGGCGGCTATATCAAGTACACCTGCCAGGTAGTTCGGCTGATTGGCCACAATACCCACAGGCATGCCGTTGAACTTGGCAAACCCTACCACTATATTCTTTGCATAATGTCGGTGAAGTTCCAGGAACTCCTGGTTATCGACAATGGTGTATATTATATCCTTTACGTCATAAGACTGGTTGGAAAGCTCTGGAATAATTTCATTGAGAGCATCTTCGCGCCTGTCAATAGGATCTGTACATTCTGTAACCGGAGGATCCTCAAGATTGTTCTGGGGCAGGTATTCAAGCAGCTTCCTTATAATCAGCAACCCCTCTTCCTCATCGTCAGCCCTGAAGTGGGCTACACCTGATTTGCTAGAGTGTATATCCGCTCCGCCGAGATCTTCAGTTGAAATCGTCTCGCCGGTCACTTTCTTTGTGACCTTCGGACCTGTAACAAACATATAGCTGGTCTTTTCACTCATTATAATCACATCGGTGAGAGCGGGAGAGTAAACCGCCCCGCCTGCACAGGGTCCAAAAATAGCCGATATCTGGGGTATTACACCTGAAGCCAATATATTGCGCTGAAATATGTCGGCATAACCTGCAAGACTTTGAACACCTTCCTGAATACGTGCGCCTCCGCTGTCGTTTATACCTATTACCGGTGCTCCTACCTTCATAGCCTGGTCCATTATCTTGCAAATCTTACCGGCAAAAGTTTCAGAAAGAGAACCTCCGAGAACGGTGAAATCCTGGGAATAAACATAAACCACCCTTCCGTCAATGGTACCGTGGCCTGTAATAACCCCGTCACCCAGGATTTTTTTCTTTTCAAGGCCGAAGTCTCTGCAGCGGTGAGTAACGAACATGTCATACTCCTCGAAACTACCTTCATCAAGCAGTATCTCGATCCTCTCCCGGGCAGTCAGTTTTCCCTTTGCGTGCTGACCTTCTATCTTTTTTTTGCCTCCCCCCAGTTTAGCCTCTTCCCTTAGGTCTATCAGCTTTTTTATTTTATCCTGTCTGTTCATTTATAATCCGGTTTTTTTGTAAAATTATTAAACAACTGATAATCCTCAATCACTTTTGTCTTCACATAGTTCGGTCAGTACACCGAAAGTCGATTTCGGGTGAAGGAATGCAATATCAAGTCCTTCAGCCCCCTTACGAGGTTCCTGGTCAATTAGCCTTACACCGTTCTTTTCGGCATGCTGCAATGACTCCTCCAGACTTTTCACTGCAAATGCAATATGGTGTATGCCCTCTCCCTTTTTTTCTATGAATTTTGCTACCGGTCCGTCCGGTGCAGTCGATTCAAGAAGCTCAACCTTTGTTTCCCCTACTTTGAAGAAAGCTGTCCTCACCTTCTGATCAACTACCTCTTCTATATTGTAACATTTTAGCCCTATAACTTCCTCGTAATATTTAACCGCTTCGTCAAGGTTCTTTACTGCAATTCCAATGTGTTCAATATGTGTTGGTTTCATAATTCAATTAAGTATTTTGTGTTTAAAAAGGTTCTGTAAAAAATGTATGCCTTGTAGCCTGGTAGCTGAAACATGATACTTGAAGCCGGCCGGTCATATTGTGTAGGGAAAATCCTATCTGAATATTATCAAAAGCCGTCCGGAGAAAACTTTTCCGAAATTACTCAAAACCCGCAATCCGGCACTATGATTAATATCAACTTCCGGAAAGAAAAAAAATGTTTAACAACAATAAGACCAGGGATATAATAAACCAAAGAATGATCGTTTCCGGCGCACCCTTTTATAAAATGCGAATTTATAAAAAAATTATCATACCTGACATAAAAAAGAAATCTTTAAATACAGATAAACAGGTTTTTCATTCTTTTATAATTGAATCGTATATAACCTGCTGGATCCTTGTGCGAATATTCTTCTCAATAAGCTTGTTGTTGAACTGGTCGGGATGCACCCTGTTGGAGAGAAAAATATAAACAAGCTGCTCATCAGGATCAACCCAGACTATAGTCCCGGTATACCCGGAGTGTCCGTAACTGTTTTCAGATGCGTCTTTTGCTGCGGGACCGTTACGTGAAGGGTTGCGTTCCGGTTTGTCAAATGCTATACCTCTTCTGTTATCATTGTCCAGCTTGTGTGCTCCGGTGAAATAATCCAAAACTTCCCTGCTCAGGAAGGTGGTGCCTCCATATTCACCGCCCTGCAAATACATCTGCATCAGTTTGGCAAGATCATTTGCATTTGAAAAAAGGCCTGCATGACCACCTCCCCCCCCCAGCAGTGCGGCTCCGGGATCGTGAACATACCCCTGAAGCAGCTGACGCCTGAAATAAACATCGTTTTCGGTCGGGACTATCCGTTCTGCAGGAAATCTATTCAAAGGCCTGTAAGTTAGTGTGCCTGCGCCCAGGGGTGAGTAGAAACGGTTTTGCACATACCTGTCGATCGTTACACCGGTTTTACGCTCGGCAATCTGTTTCATGTAATAATATCCAAGGTCGCTGTAAAGGTATTTTTTGCGGGAGCGAACATCCGATTCTGCTATTCTTTTAAAAATTGTGTCTGTATATGCATGATTCATATACATGCCGGAGGCAACATGTATGGAGAATTCGCGGGAGGGAAGTCTGCTGAAAATACCCTCGGCAAACTTGTAATTACGAGTAAGATACCTGGCAGATCCAAGCCGGTGAGGGTAATTGCCGGAAAAACTTCGTGAAATGGCCTCTTCCTGTGGTAAATAACTTTCGAAAAAAGAAAAATGAAACGGTATCCATGGTTCCAGTCCGGCTTGATGTGTAAGCACATCCTTAATAGCAAGGTCTTCCTTGTTGGTTCCTTCAAGTTCGGGAATATTCTCTCCAAGAGTGCTGTAAATATCCAGGTCTCCGTCATCCTTGAGCTTCATAAGAACAAGTGCTGTAGAAGCTATCTTGGTCACTGAAGCCAGATCGTACAGATCAGTTTTTCTTACAGGCACTTTCTCCTGGTAAGTATGATAACCATAAGCCTTATGAAAAGCTACCATACCGTTCCTTGCCACAAGCACCTGCGCTCCCGGACTGGCTCCCGCGGTTATCGCCTCATGAACAATTGAATCTATCCTGTTTAGCTTTTCGGTATTGAGACCTGTCTCCTCTGGCATTGAATAGGCAAGTCTGACCTTGTCCCTTGTTATGTACCCTGTTCCCTGCCTGAATTTTCCGGCAGCATGAACAGGCAGCCTGCCCTTTGCCATGATTCCCCCGAAAAGCATCTGGGCAGCAAGGTCTCCGTATTCGGGTTCATCTTCATAAGCCACCGCCAGGGATGATAAACCGGATATTCCATTCAAACGGGAGAGACCGTAGGGGCTTCCGAAAACAGATAATACCACGTTGTTTCTTTCCGAAAGCTGTTCAACGAACTGAGCGGCACCGTCCTTTATTCCGAAACCGTCACTTACCCTTCTGTTCATCCCGTGCATCCCTACAACAACCATGTTGTAAATATCAAGCCCTGCAACAAACGATTCCCTCTCTTCAGATCCTGCATCGGGTGACAGGTTGTAGTGGCTAACCGGTGCATAAAGTGAAATGGTTTCCTGGAAAGAACTCAGCTCATTTCTTCCAATTGCAACAGTTGCAATCTTGAGAGTGTCAAGCCGGGAAAAGGGTATAAGGCTTCCGGGGTTACTTACCAGTGTAATCGATTCTCCGATTAGCTTCCTCTTTAAAAGCGAAGCCTCTGTACCGTTAAGGTCATTATAGAGGTTGTCGGTTTCAATATCGCCGGTATCATTCAGCCCCAGCCAGAACTTAGCCATCAGGATTTTTTTGCATCGCCTGTTGATCTCTTCTTCCGGGAAGTTGCCCTTTTCAACCTCATTTTTGATTATCTCAACTGCTTTCGGGACATCCTCAGGAAAAACCATCATGTCATTTCCTGCAATAAGGGAGATCAGCTCCACTGTACCAGGGGGAAAATAGTCACTTACCCCTTTCATGTTGAGGGCATCTGTGAATATCAAACCGTTGAAACCAAGCTCATCAACAAGCAGTTTGTTGATGATCCTGGGTGAAAGTGTGGATGCCAGGTTTGGGGTCGGGTCAAGCAGCGGCATATGTATATGGGCGGTCATCAATCCTCCTATACCGCTGTTTATAAGATGCCTGAACGGGAAAAGCTCAAGGGAGTCAAGCCTTTCCCGGGTATGCATCATTACCGGCAGATCATAATGGGAGTCTGTGTCAGTGTCTCCATGACCGGGGAAATGCTTTCCAACTGCCAGGATATTATTATCCTGCATTCCTTTCATATAAAAGAATGCTTTTCTTGCAACACTCCATTTATCTTCACCAAACGATCGGCTGCCTATTACAGGGTTCTCAGGGTTATTGTTTATATCCAGGACAGGGGCAAAATTAACATGGACACCGAGTCGTTTCATCTGTCTGGCAATTTCAGCTCCCATGCGATATATAAGCTGGTCATCCTGGATTGCTCCAAGCGTCATCTGGCGGGGATACGAGAGGGTGCTGTCAAGTCTCATACCCAGACCCCATTCTGCATCCATTGCTATCATGAGCGGGGTTTGGGCAACCGACTGGTAATGGTTGGTCAGTTTGGCCTGTCTCACAGGCCCGCCCTGGAAAAAAATCAGTCCGCCAATATTGTATTCCGATATCAGCCGGGCTATCTCATCAACATGTTCACTGTCACGGTTTGAATAGGCGGCCACCATGAACAGCTGCCCGATTTTTTGTTCAAGAGTAAGTGAGTTAAAAACGGAATCGACCCACCTGTCAGGTTCCCCTGCAAACGGGGGGTCTATCCTTTTTTGCTGAAAAAGCTGGGGTATATCAAATGATAAAAACAGTAATGTTATTAATGTAAAAATAAAAATGCGGGGGAAAAAACTTCTCATTTTGTTGGTAAATTTGCAGGGTAGCGAAAAAATGTAACAGGACGCAAAGATAGAAATAATTTATACCAATAGTCAACAATAACAATTAATACAGACGATTAAAAAAAAATGAGGAAATTGGCTTATATTTAAGTTTTAATAATTATATCACAAATGTCCGGAATTTCATTATCCGTCCCGTCACCAAACTTAACTGCATTGTCCGCTATTTATTCACAAATAATATTAACCTTATAACTTAACAAGCTATGATCAGGAAATTTTTAATTATTCCGGCCTTATTCTTTCTCTTTATCTCAGCATATCCACAGGAAGAAGCAAGGCTACTCAGGTTCCCGGCTATACACGGCGACCAGCTGGTATTCAGCTATGCCGGAAATCTTTACTCTGTAAACAGTTCGGGTGGAGTGGCCAGGAGACTCACCAGTCACGAAGGCTACGAAATGTTCCCCAGGTTTTCACCTGACGGGGAGTATATTGCTTTTACCGGTCAATATGACGGGAATACAGAGGTTTTTAAAATACCCTCCAAAGGAGGTGAACCGAAAAGACTCACCTATACTGCAACCCTTTCAAGGGATGACCTGGGAGACCGTATGGGGCCCAACAATATTGTTATGGGGTGGACACCTGACGGAAAAAATGTGACATACCGCTCCCGTAAATACAGCTTCAACTCTTTCAAGGGTCAGCTGTTCAATGTTCCGTCTGACGGCGGTCTTTCAAAACAGCTGCCCCTCTCCGAAGGGGGGTTCCTCTCCTATTCGGTTGACGGCAACAAGATGGCCTACAACAAGGTGTTCAGGGAGTTCAGAACATGGAAGTACTACAGCGGGGGAATGGCAGATGATGTCTGGGTGTACGATTTTATTTCAAGAAAGAATGTAAACTTAACCGGCAGCGAATCACAGGATATAATACCCATGTGGGTAAGGGATGATATCTACTTCCTGTCCGACCGCGACCGCACAATGAACCTTTTTGTCTACAACACAAATACCATGGAGACAACAAAGGTAACTCACTTCGATGACTATGATATTAAGTTCCCTTCTCTTGGTGGCAACTATATTGTATTCGAGAAGGGGGGGCACATTTATAAACTCGATATAAAAACGAGGGAGTACGAAAGGGTTCCGATACAAATAAGAAACGACTTTGTGCATGCTCGTCCGCAGTGGAGAGACGCATCTGACATGATAAGGTCGGTTGACATGTCTCCTAACGGGGAAAGGCTCGTAATAGGCGCAAGAGGAGACATATTCAATGTTCCTGTTAAAAGCGGTGTTACAAGGAATATGACACAAACCTCAGGTGTTCATGAAAGGAATGCACAGTGGTCGCCTGATGGCAATTACATTGCATGGGTGTCGGATGCCGGCGGTGAATTTGAAATATATATGCAGAGGCACGACGGAAGCAGTGAACCGGTTCAGCTAACAAGCCGCGGCGACACATATATTTTCGGTTTCAAATGGTCGCCCGACAACAACAGGATCCTCTACCACGACAAGAAAAACAGGCTCAATATTGTAAACGTCAACACAAAAGAGGTGACCGAAGTGGCAAGGTCGGGGGTTAGTGTTATCTCCTCCTACAACTGGTCGCCCGACAGCAAATGGATCACATACACCAGGCCCGAAAAGGGAATGAACATTGTTTGCATATACGAAGTGGCAACGGGCGAGTCGCATGATGTAACCGATATGTGGTATTCATCGGGAGGGGCAAGCTTCAGCTCCGACGGGAAGTACCTTGTATTTACATCAAACAGGGACTTTAACCCGGTTTACAGTCAAACCGAGTGGAACCATGCATATGTTGACATGGGAAGGGTTTATCTTGCTATACTCTCGAAAGATACCCCCCATCCCTTTGCTCCGAAAGACGATGTTGTTGAAACAAAAAGTTCTGCAGGCGGCGGAACCAGTTCCGGCAATAACCCGGAAATGAAAGTGGATATAGAAGGTATCGGGAACAGGGTTGTCTCACTGCCTGTTGAGCCTTCAAACTATTCAAATGTAACCGGTGTGGGTAACAGAATTTACTATAATGAGCGTTCCAGAACAGGCGGGGGACTAAACCTGAAAATGTTCGACCTGGACAGCCGGAAAGAAACAACTCTTGCACAGAATATGACCTTCCAGGTATCCTCAAACAATAAAAAAATGCTTGTAAGAAGAGGAAGGAATTACTCTGTAATAGACCTCCCCTCCTCGCCCATCTCCAACACCGAAAATGTTGACCTATCTAATATGCAGGTGTTTGTTGATTTTGCGGAAGAGTGGCAGCAGATTTTCGACGAAAGCTGGCGGCAGATGAGGGATTTCTTTTACGACTCCAATATGCACGGGGTTGACTGGGAAGCTATGTACGAAAAGTACAACGTGCTTGTACCGTATGCAAGGCACAGGACTGACCTCACATACATTATCGGTGAAATGGTTGGTGAACTGAATGTGGGACATGCTTATGTCAACAACGGTGAAAGGCCTATGCCGGAACGGATACAACTTGGACTCCTCGGTGCAAGATACAGCCGGCACGAATCGGGTTACATAAAAATTGATCATATCCTCGAAGGGGCAAACTGGAGCGACGACCTGCGCTCACCCCTGACTGAGATAGGGCTGAATGTTGAGGAAGGGGATTTTATAATTGAAGTGAACGGAACACCAACAAATGAGGTTAATGATTTCTTCAGGCTTTTTGTGAATACCGCCGGTAAACAGGTGGAACTAACCGTAAACGGAGAGCCGGAGATGAACGGAAGTCGCAGGATAATAGTTGTTCCGGTAAGAGATGAATCCGGCCTTTACTATTACAACTGGGTTCAGGAAAACATTCGCAAAGTCAGCGAAGCCACAGGAGGAAGGGTGGGCTATATCCATATCCCCGATATGGGGGTTAACGGACTCAACCAGTTTGCACGACTCTATTATCCGCAGCTTGACAAGGAAGGTCTTATTATAGACGACCGCGGAAACGGGGGAGGGAATGTCTCACCCATGATCATTGAAAGGCTGCAGCGTACCATAACCTATGCAACGATGCATACCAACCAGACCGAAGGGTCGGTAAACCCCGTGGGAACGCATGTAGGGCCAAAGGTTACTCTGATTGACAGGTATTCGGCATCAGACGGAGACCTGTTCCCATACCGGTTCAGGCAACATAACATTGGAAAAATAATCGGCACAACAACCTGGGGAGGAGTAGTTGGCTACAGCGGCTCAATTCCCTGCATTGACGGCGGATCAATAATAACGCCCTCCTATGCACCTTATGCGGCAGACAGTAGCGGCTTCATAATAGAGGGTGAAGGTGTGGAACCTGACATCTGGATAGACAACGATCCGGCAAGGGAGTTCAGGGGAATAGACGACCAGCTTCAAAAAGCGATAGAAGTGATATTGGAGGAAATTGAGGAGTGGGATCAGGAAGTGCCTCCTATACCGCCGTTTCCTGACAAAAGCGAATAAACCCGTTTTCTTGACGGAGGGTTCCCTGTTATGACGGAGCCCTCCGTTTATTTATGGGTTAAGCTAAATTTGTTATCTTTGGAAAAAACCTAAAATACAAATCCTATGTCGCTTGTCATTATTTGCCCGGACAGGAACAAAGACTACTGGATCAGGGCTTTCAACAAAACAGACCCCTCGGTTGAGGTTTTGACAGAAGACCAGGTAATAGATAACAGCTCTGTTATCTATACGCTGGCATGGAAACAACCCCCCGGTATATTCAATCGCTATCCCAACCTGAAATGCGTATCTTCCTTGGGTGCAGGTGTGGATCATTTGGTAGAGGATCCTCACATACCCGAAGAAATTGACATAGTAAGGATAATTGACCCGGTGCTGTCAGGCGACCTTTTCGAATTTGCCCTTGCAGTTATAATGAACAGGTTGCGGTCTCTCACCGGCTACAAAATAAGACAGGTAAGAAAAGAGTGGAAAAAAAGCCTCTACATGAGGATAGAAGACCTGAGGATAGGGATTATGGGAACCGGCAAGATAGGCAACCATATGGCAACAAAGCTGAGCGGTATGGGTTTCAATGTGTGTGGCTGGGCAAGAACGAAGGGTAAAGAAGAGGTTTATAAAAAATATGCGGGACAGGAGGAACTGGACAGCTTCCTGCAAAAGATCAATATGCTCATCTGTGTACTTCCCCTTACCAAATCTACCAAAGGAATACTCAACAGGGAAAATTTGCAGAAACTACCTGAGGGCTCCTACCTTATTAATCTTGCAAGAGGCCCGCATCTGGTGGATGATGATCTTATCAGCCTGCTTGATTCAGGGCATCTTTCCGGAGCAAGTCTGGATGTATTCCATTCGGAACCGCTGCCCCCCGGACACCCCTTCTGGAGTCATCCCGACATAAACCTCACGCCGCATGTGGCAAGTATAACCGATCCGGAAAGGGTTTCCGACCAGATCATTGAGAATTACCACAGGGTAAAGAAGGGTGAAAAACCGCTCAATATCGTTTCCAGGAAACTGGGATACTAAAATTGTATTTTAATTAAAACAGAAAAAGATATGTTAAAAATAGAGGGAGTAATTCCGCCCCTGCCAACTTCGTTTGACCAAAATGAAGAGCTTGCACCGGCAAAAATAAAGTCAAATATAAAGAAGCTGAGCCGCTACAATCTTTCGGGGTTCCTGATACTGGGATCCAACGGTGAAATGGTAATGCTTACACACGAAGAAAAGATAAAAGCTTACAATGCCGCACGCGAAGCTATAGAAGGCGACAAAATTATGCTTGCCGGCACCGGCGGTCAGTCAACCAGGGAAACAGTCCTGCTTACAAAGGAAGCTGCAAAGGCAGGAGCCGATGCGGCACTTGTACTCAACCCGTTTTATTACAAAGGCTTGATGACGAAAGAGGCGCTGGTGGAGCATTATTCAGCTATAGCTGATTCATCACCTGTACCTGTCATAATTTACAATATGCCGGCTAACAGCGGAATGGACATGGATGCAGGTACAATACTTGCTATTGCCGCTCATCCCAATGTTGCAGGCATTAAAGATTCCGGTGGAAACCTGGCGAAAATGGGGCAGATTATTGCCGGTGCAAAACCAGGTTTCAGTGTTATTGCAGGTTCTGCAGGATTCCTCCTTCCTGCACTTGTCATGGGGGCATCCGCAGGCATACTGGCTCTTGCAAACATCGCACCTTACCAATGCACAGAAATATTTGAAAGCTTACGGAAGGGTGATTTAGAAACCGCTAAGAAGATCCAGCACCGGATGATACCGGTTAACACTTCTGTAACAAGGCAGTGGGGTGTTCCTGCACTCAAATATGCTATGGACTGTCTCGGACTTTATGGCGGGCCGCCCAGAAAACCCCTTCTTCCGTTGGAAAAAGATGCCCGATCTGCACTAAAAGCTATGCTTGAAGAAAATAATTTAAAAATTGATTAACAGCAATCTGAAAACAGTAAAAGCATATGAAGAACAGAAAACTACTGATGATACCGGGACCTGTTGAGTTTGAACCTTCGGTTTTACAGGCTCTGGGTGCCCCAACCAGCAGTCACGTTGCTCCCGGTTTTATGGAATCATTCGCCAACAGCCTCGATATGATGAAAAAGGTGTGGTTATCCCCTTCAGGACAACCTTTCATTATAGCAGGCACAGGTACGCTTGCTATGGAGACGGCTGCAGCCAATCTTGCAGAAAATGGCGATAACGTGCTTGTAGTATCTACCGGCTATTTCGGGGAAAGATACGCTGAAATGCTCAAGAGGTTCGGTGCGGAGGTAACCTTGCTGAAAGCGCCCGCCGGCGAAACGGTACCGGTGGAAGATATTGAAAAGGAGTTGAAAAAGAAAAAATATAAACTCCTTACATTCACGCATGTTGACACTTCAACGGGAGTCAGGGTTGACCCCCGTCCCATAGGAAAGCTTGGCACAAAGTATGACGTGCTGACTGTACTTGACGGGGTCTGCTCTGTTGCAGGTGAAGAGATAAGACAGGATGAGTGGGGTATAGATGTGGTTCTCACAGCTTCACAGAAGGCAATTGGTGTTCCTCCCGGACTGGCGCTGCTGGTTGTATCGCAAAAAGCTATGGAGAGTTGGCGCAACAGGAAAACACCCGTTGGAAGCTATTATTGCGACTGGAACAATTGGCTGCCTGTGATGGAAGCTTACTCACAAAGAAAGCCCTCATATTTCGGCACTCCTGCAGTTAACCTGATTATGGCTCTTGAAACAAGTCTGAAGCTTATACTTAAAGAAGGGATAGAAGAGAGGTTTGCCCGGCATGAGAAAACGGGAAATGCCTTCAGGTCAGCATTCAGGGCAATGTCGGTCAAAACAATTCCGTCAGGCGACAGCCATTCAGCAAACACACTTTCCGCTCCCTATTATCCTGAAGGTGTAAACGGACAGGAATTTTTGCAGGCCATGGGATCAATGGATGTTACGGTTGCGCCCGGACTACTCCCCGAGCTTAAGCCCAAATATTTCCGTGTGGGACACATGGGCAGCGTCAACAGTGCAGACGTGATCTCAACCATTGGAGCAATTGAAGCAGCCCTGATAAGGTGCGGTTATAAATACGAACAGGGTGAAGGAATGAAAGCGGCGCTGAATATACTGAAATGAATCAGCGGTCTCTTAGGTAGTTCTCCACGGAACGGTCATATGTCTTTTCAGCTTCTTCTGAAAAGAAACAGGCGGGAAGTTGTCCCATTTTCCTGTGATAATGAAGACATTCGCAACACATACCTTTTCTGCTGCAGGTGTATGTGCAGTTGCAGATTTCTTTGTTTGCGGATATTTTGCATTCCATAATAAAAACATTTTTTAATTAAACTGTTAAAACCGGATTTCAGTCAGAACAGTCAATTAACTTGAATCCCGGTTAAAAAGTGCCTGAAGGACTTTATCGCCGGGATCATTATCATATTACCTCTTGATCAGCAGCCAGGTGTCGTTATAATCGGAATAACGGGTGCGGATCTGATGTACACGTACCCTGGCTTCGGTCTCATCTGTGTAGGAATCGACACAAACCCTGTGAAACCCGAACTCAGAAAGCAGAATAAAGGGGTCGAAACCCTGATCCCTCAGCTGTCTCATAAACCGCTGTGCATTGTCTTCGTACCTGAAACTGCCAACAATAACAAAAAACTGGTTTACCTCATGTACAGCTCTCTCCTTTTCCTCGGCAAGATCAAATGAGACTTTCTCTTCCCTAACGGGTATACTGGCGATCTCTTCCTCTGTTGGTTCTTCTTCCACCACTTCAACCGGCTCTTCCGGTTCGGGAATATCAACCACTTCCATCTCTTTTTGAGCCCTGCATCCTGCAAGTAAAAGAGAAACTGCAAATAGTGCCAATGTCAGTTTTTTAATTTTTGTCATTTCTATAATGTATTAAGGTTTATCATTATCTAAAATGCTTCATGAAAAAAGACGCCGATTTATCTTACAATTTCAAAGTTAAACAATATATACCGGAATTATCAATACCCCTTTTCAAATAATATCAACAATTTATTAGCCATGTCAGGCTACTTCCGCCCCCGTTTACAATATTATGGGAAACGTATAAAGGTTAATCAGATTTTAATTTCTTCTTTTCTTATCTTTACATCTACAGAAAAAATTATTTTAATATGGAAATGGAAATAACTTTCGGGGAAGGCAAAAGAGTAAATGCCAGCTACAAGGGGATGACAATAATGACAGACCAGTCGGTTAAAGCCGGTGGAGATGCATCAGCCCCTGAACCGTTCACTCTTTTTCTGGCTTCTATAGGAACCTGTGCAGGTATATATGTTAAATCATTCTGCGATAACAGGAAGATCCCTTCAGAAAAGATAAAGCTTGTGCAAAAAATGAGAGTTGACCCCGTAAAAAAACTCATTGACAGGATAGATATTGAGGTTCACCTCCCTCCTGATTTTCCTGAAAAATACGCCGATGCAGTTATAAATGCGGCAGAGCTTTGTACCGTTAAAAAACACCTTCAAGATCCGCCGGACTTCACTGTTACAACAAAGAAACAATAGTCGGGGGGGCAGGAAAAGTCTTCTGGCAGGAATGGTAAATACCAGACGGGTAATATCATCTTATGTTACCGGGTGATTATATCGCCGTTTAAAAAGCGGAAAGGATAAGTCTATTCAATTATCTCAAACTCGGTACGTCTGTTGAGAGCTCTTCCTTTTTCAGTTTCGTTGCCAGCTACAGGCTCTGTTTCTCCAAATCCTTTATGCTCCATACGCTCAGGGTCTATCCCTTTTTCTTCAAGGAAGCGTACCACCTCTTCAGCCCTTCTTTCGGAAAGCCTGAAGTTGTATTCCGGATCTCCGGTGCTGTCGGTATGTCCGTTAATTCTGATCCTCAGGGATGGATTATTTTCCAGGAAATCATAAAGCCTGGTTAGTTCGGCCACCGATTCCTCCATTAAATTATAACTGTCGAACTCAAAAAAGATGTTTCTGAGAACAACTTTTTCACCCTGCTTTATCGGCTGAAGCGGAATGTCCATCAGAAAAGGATCGGTTTGTCCGGCATAACCGCTAAGGGAAAAGTGTTCAGAATAAAAGAGGTAGCCCTCACGGGAAACATTCAGTGCATAATCGAGGCCGGTAACTATGGGAATAAGGAACTCCCCGTTATTTTCATCAGACCACGCCTCCATTTCGATTTCCGCCGTTTCAATATCAATTATTTCAAAACGGGCATGCAACCGTCTCCTGGTTTCGCTGTCGTATACCGTTCCCTTCATATACGAAACCTCGCGTGGCCTTGCTTCAGGATGGAGTTCAAATACATATATATCCTTGCCTCTTCCCTCCATCCTGTCGGATGCAAAATAGGCCATATCACCCGAAGCATTTATTATCAGGCCAATCTCATCATGATAAGTATTTATAGGATATCCGAGGTTTTCAGGTTCAGACCACTGCCCGTCTTCAGCTCTGAAACTTACAAACAAGTCCATCCCTCCCATTCCGGGATGCCCGTCAGATGCAAAATAGAGTGTGCGGCCGTCAAGGTGTATGAATGGTGACATTTCATTGCCGGGTGTATTGATAACATCTCCAAGGTTTACAGGATCGGACCAGCTTCCGTCATCTTCCTTCGTACTTTTCCAGATGTCCATATTACCCTTGCCCCCGCTGCGGTTACTGGCAAAATAAAGCGTTCTGCCGTCTGCAGAAACTGAAGGCTGCGCTTCCCAGGAGTGAGTGTTGACAGGAGTGCCCAGGTTCTGAGGTTCGCTCCATGAATCACCGGTTCTTTTAGCAGCATAAATGTCACAGCTTCCGAAACCATCTTCCCTGTTGCATGCGGTAAAATATATCTTTCTCCCGTCAGGTGTTATGGAAGGTGCTCCCTCATTTTGCTCGGAAGCAAGAGGTTCTCCCATAAAACTTGCTATTGACCAGTTTCCGTTTTCCATTCGGGAAACATAAAAATCTTCCCTGTAGTTTCCCGGAACTTCACCGGCATCAGGATCTGAAAGGGTTTGACGCGTGAATATGAGCGTTTCCTCGTCTGCTGTCAATGTAGGCCAGTATTCATCGGCATCGGTGTTAACGGTTTCATCCAGACTGACAGGATCGAAGGGTACCGGATTCTTTATTGCTTCTATAGCAAAATTGCAGTTTAAAAGGTTCTTTTCTGCAAGCTTACGCATCTCTTCAGAAATATCATCTCGGGCAAGAAAATCTGCAAATGCATCCCGCGCAGGTGCATACTCACCAATACGCAAATATGAAACTCCAAGATTATAATAAGCTACCGGAAAGAACCCGGGGTTCAGTTCAAGAGCTTCACTGAAAGCAGACGCTGCATTTCTGAATTCACCCAGATCAAAATGTACCTGCCCCGTTACAAGGTATGCTTCATAAAATCCCGGATCGATGTCTGTTGCTCTTTTCAGCAAATCCAGGGCTTCCCTGTAATCCCTAAGCTGCCATTTATACCTGCCTTCAAGATAGAAACGCTCTGCTCTGCGTGAACCGGTTGACAACTCCTGGGCACAGACCAATGCGGTAGGAAAAAATAACAGAAATATCAATAATCCTGACCTGCCGGCTGAGAGAACTCTCCGGTAAACTCTCCCTCTCCTGAAATTCAAACCGGTTATGTCCATCATCAGTGTTTTAATATAGTCTTGATTCACCACCCCCTTTCACCTCAATTAATGTTAAACCGGCTCTGTCAATCATCAGTGTTTTAATATAACCTTGTAGATTAAGGGGTTACGGAATATTCATAAATTTTTGAGTTTGCAGCGATATATTCCAGTGAGGGTGCGACTTAACATATTCAACTATAACCGGTATTATCTCATCGAAAACGCTCCATTCCGGCTGAAGAAAAAGGCAGCATTTGCATTGAACTTTAAGGGCAAGGGTCTCTGCCCACTCAAATTCATTCCTGCTCCTGATAATAACTTTTAGCTCATTTGCCTCTTCATAATACTCATCAAGAGGGGGGTGATGCTGTTTGGGAGAAAGGCTTATCCAGTCCCATTCACCCGAAAGCGGGAATACCCCTGATGTCTCAACATACATTCTTATACCCCGGTGCGACAGTTGGCTGCAAAGAAGGTCGAGCGGATAACTGAAAGGTTCGCCACCGGTAACTACAACTGAGCGTGCAGGATAAGATGCTGCCCTTTCAACAATTGTTTCCACATCCACCAGAGGATGCAGATCCTTATCCCATGCAAATTTGGTATCACACCATTCGCACCCGATATCACATCCTCCCAGCCTTATGAAATAAGCGGGTTTTCCTGTATTAAACCCTTCTCCCTGAATGGAAAAAAAGTCCTCCACAAGCGGCAACTTCGCACCACCTTCAAAAATATCTTCGCTTGATGCAACAGGCTTTTCCCTGATTCTATGCCATCTAATCATTTTTCCAAAATTATCTTACAGTTAAAAAATTTTGCAGGCAATATGCCAGATATAAACATATACGGAACTATGCAAAATTAGGATAAATATTTTAAATCCTGGCTGAAACAATTTCAAGAATCTCCTTCTCCTCTTTTATGGTCTTCTCCTGTATCTCCTCTCCCTTTGAAATAATATCATCAACGAACTTTTTGTCATCAATATCGGCAGCATTTATCTTTACATTCAGGAATGCACCCATTACACAGGAACGTACAGCAAGAGCGCCAACTCCTGCATCTGTAACTGACGCGGGTATACCTGTCTCGACCATTGCCCTTATAACTTCAAGCGACCTGTATGCGGTTTCCATAATCCTGAAAGGTACCTGTGTGGCATATTTTGTTGCTTCCATTACAGCCTTTTGCCTTTTCTCCTTCTCCTCATCACTCTTTTTAGGCATGGCGAATGCTTCCATTATCCTGTTAAAAGCACTGGTGTCTTCATCAATAAGGTAAATCAGTTCTTCCTGATATTTGCGACCCTTTTCCGCCCAGCTGGAAAACTCTTCCCATCGATCGTCCCAACCACGCTTATGGGAGGAGAGGTTGGCGACCATTGTGCCAAGAGCTACGCCAAGGGCACCCATACAAGCCGCCACAGAACCGCCTCCGGGAGCAGGTGACTCTGAAGAGGTCTCATCTGCAAACTCTTCAACGGTCATATCTGTAAGCTTCTTCTTTTTGCCTGCCAGAATATATTCGATTATCTTCTCTTCCGGCCTGAAAGGATACAGGTCATCCAATCCCATTGATTTTACGGCTATCTTGATAAGCTCCTTTTCCGATACACCTGCGGAACGCTTCTGTTTCTTCAGGAAATATTTTCCTGCATCAAGCATAGCTTTCAGCGGAACAAGTCCCACAATCTCCGAACCGGTCACCCTCAACCCTCTCTTTTCAGCTTTTTCCACACACTCGTCGAATGCCTCGTGAAGGGAAGTAATGCTTATATTTGTAAGGTTAAGTGATACCTGGGCTATTCCGTACTCTTCAATGAACCAGCCTATTCCTTTTACAGCCTTGAGTGTTCCCGGTATCATAACCGGGTCGCCGTTTTCATCCTTTACTATTTTGCCTGTAAGGGGATTGCCTTCACGCTTTACCCGCCCTTTTTCCCGTACATCGAATGCCAGGGCGTTGGCACGGCGTGTAGATGTGGTATTGAGGTTAATGTTGTAGGCTATCAGAAAATCCCTTGCCCCTACGGCAGTTGCACCCGACCTCACATTTAATTCCGCCGGTCCGAAATCGGGTTGCCATTCCGGCTTGCCGAGCTTTTCCGCCAGTCCTTCATACTCGCCAGAACGGCATGCAGCAAGGTTTTTTCTCTTTTCATCATATGCTGCGTTTTCATAGCAATATACCGGGATGTTAAGTTCATTTCCTATCCTTTCAGCCAGCCTGCGTGCATATTCAACTGTCTCCTCCATCGAGATATTGGCAACGGGTACCAGCGGACAAACATCGGTGGCGCCGAAACGCGGATGGGCACCCCTGTGCCTGCTCATATCTATCAGTTCAGACGCCTTTTTAACTCCCCTGAATGCAGCTTCAACAACCTCTTCGGGTGTTCCCACAAAAGTCACGACAGTGCGGTTGGTAGCCTTGCCGGGGTCTGTATCAAGCAGTTTCACGCCTTCCACCGATTCTATTTCACCGGTAATTTGTCCGATAACCTGCATATCGTTTCCTTCGCTGAAATTCGGAACACATTCTATCAATTTCTGGTTCATACTCTCTCTGTTTTTTCAGTTTATATTAAATCTTTTAATTGTCATCTTAATATTCTCCTGAATCAGGCAATCCCGGAAAACCGGCCGGGAAATAAACGGCTAAAACTGTCCGGTTATAATTCTTCCCTTTAAAATCACTTTATCTATATGATCACTTCCATAAGAGTATGGCATAAATTCATATCCGGGGATCTCTTTTGTTATAAAAATATTTGCAACATTTCCTTTTGTTATTGAGCCTGCCTTTTGGTCTATACCCATTGCATATGCACCGTTAATGGTTGCGGCATTTATCACCTCTTCCGGCAGCATCCGCAGTTTGATACACCCCAGGGACATTACAAACTGCATATTACCGGAAGGCGATGAGCCGGGGTTGTAATCTGAAGCGAGTGCTACGGGCAGACCTGCATCAATCATTTTTCTTGCAGGTGGATAGTCCATACCGAGAAAAAAAGCAGCACCGGGGAGAAGTGTGGGCATAGTCCCGCTTTCAAGAAGCTTTTCTATCTCATCCTCGCCGGTAAATTCCAGATGATCAACTGAAAGGGCATTGTACTTTACCCCGGTCTGTATCCCACCGGAAAAGTCGAGTTCATTGGCATGTATCTTGCCCCGCAAACCGTGCTTCTGACCCGCCTCAAGAATCCGTTCCGTCTCCTCAACAGTAAAAAACCCCCTGTCGCAAAAAACATCAATATAATCCGCGAGCCCTTCACCGGCAACCCTTGGAATCATTTCGTTTACAACTATATCGACATACTCCGACTGCCGTTTTTTGTATTCGGCGGGGACTGCGTGGGCTCCCAGGAAAGTCGAACGGATGATCATCGGTGTTGTATCTTTTATCCGCCGGATAACCCTTAACATTTTTATCTCATCTTCCGGGGTAAGTCCGTAGCCGCTTTTAATCTCAACAGCTCCTGTACCCAGCATCATAATCTCATTGATACGACGCATGGCCTGCTCATAAAGGGAATCCTCCGAAGTTCGCTGAAGCAGCCTGGCGGAATTTAAAATCCCGCCGCCCCGTTTAGCAATTTCCTCGTATGAAAGCCCCTTTATCTTGTCTATATACTCTATTTCCCTGCTTCCTGCAAAAACAACGTGTGTATGCGAATCACAAAAAGAGGGGAAAACAAGTCTGCCTGATGCATCAACAGTTTCTGTACCATTCCCGGTAAACTCATTATAAAAAGCAGAGTCTTCGATAGATGCCATCTCTCCATAATCCATTATCACCCCGTCCCTGATGTACAAAAATGCATCTTTCAGAACCGGCAACTCTGCCATACGGCTGCCGGCAGCAATCTTTACTGTTTTCTCCTGAACCTGCACCAGCAATTTTATATTTTTTATTAAAATCATAAATTGCTTATTTTTTATATTTTCGTAATCGGTATTAAGTTGCTTTTCAGTTTTCACGAAAATATAAAATATTGGCATTGTAAAAAAGAAGTCCTGTCATTATCGGGACAAAACTGATAATAAGATTATTTACCTGTAAAATTGAAGATATGCTGAAAAAAGTACCCCATACATACGTTATTGTATTTTCAATAATCGTAGTCGCGGCAATTCTCACCTGGGTAGTCCCTCCCGGAAAGTATGTAGAGGAAAAAGTTACGGTTGAAGGAGAAGAAAGGACAGAAATGGTCTTCTATTTTGAGGAAGAGCTCCCTGAAAGCTATGTACAGGATAGCCGTATTCAGACCTGGCAGATTTTTTCTGCCCTCTTCAAGGGGTTTGTCAGACAAGCGGGAATAATTGTCTTCATACTTATGATTGGCGGAGCCTTCTGGATTATGAACAACAGTCAGGCTATCAGTGTCGGCATCTTCTCTTTCCTCAAGTTTACGGAAAAGCTGGGCAAAATAAACTTTTTCAGAAAGCTGGGGGTGGATAACATAATAATCACACTTATTATGATACTCTTCAGCATATTCGGGGCTGTATTCGGAATGGCCGAAGAGACTATAGCTTTTATTATTATTCTTGTCCCTCTTGCCGTATCAATGGGCTACGATTCCATCACAGGTGTCTGCATGGTGTTTGTCGGTGCGCAACTGGGTTTTGCCGGGGCCATTCTAAACCCCTTTACCATTGGAATAGCACAGGGGATTGCAGGGCTCCCGCTTTTTTCGGGTATTGAATACCGTTTCTTATGCTGGATACTTATAAATATTACCGGTATATGGTTTGTACTTAGATATGTAAACAAGATCAGGAAAAACCCCGCATCATCACCGGTATACGAAGAAGACGAACACTGGCGCTCTAACAGTGATGTAAAGCTTGAAGAAACACGTTATTACACTCCCAAAGCAGCATGGATGGTTTACGGATTTGTGCTGGCCGGACTGGCCGTTTTCTCCTTCATCCACCCGGTAACCGAACTCTCCTTTGGCCTCAGATCATTGAATTTCAGCATCATTCCGTTATCAGCCGCGGTCTTTGCAGTTGCAGGTTATTTAACCCTCAGGAAATCTGTTCATTTCTTTATACTTCTTTTACTGGCATATACCATACTATATCTTATTGTGGGTGTAATGGGTTATGAATGGTACAT
>SL_3KL_010_SEDDRAFT_10000323_pt1 | contig 37274 bp, 32 predicted proteins | sample SodLakKL_010_SED_2_FD_10381 | JGI IMG/M metagenome (IMG submission 10381) | reverse complement strand
TTTGTGGCTTCCCTGCAGCGGCGTGTTTTTTCACGTTCCAATATTACGGGCATTTTTGTTAACCAGCAGAATTTTGACGGTTCCCAGGAATGGCAGGATCACGCCTTTAACCGTACCGGCGGATTGCAGTTCAACCTGGCCAGCCGTGATAATTTCTGGACGGGCCAGATTTTCGGGCTTCGCTCCCTTACCGAAGGAACCAGCGGGGGGGAGCAGTTTACTCAGGGAGTGCAGCTGAATTACAACCGGCAGAGGATCCAGGTCGGAGTGGACCAGTTTTTTGTGGGGGACAATTATGTTGCCGATGCAGGTTTTGTTCCCCGAAAGGATTATTTCCAGGTTTCACCCCGCATGACCATAAGGTTTTACCCTGAAGGCTCCAGGCTGGAGCAGCATGGTGTTTCAGCGCTTATGAGCAGTTATTTCAGGCCTTCCGACTTTAAATTGACAGACCGTGAAAGCAGTCTGGGATACTATTTTACCTTTCATAACCTGAGCCGGATAGATTTTGTTGTAAATCATAATTATATAATGCTTCGCAATAATTTTGATCCCACCAACATGGGAATAAGTTTTCTCGAATCCGGCAGCGAGCATGAGTGGCTGGAGGCATCTCTCCTCTACCGGTCCGATACCAGGAAGCTGTTCAGGTACAGGTTAGCAGCCGGATATGGAGGTTATTTTAACGGAAACAGAAGGTTTTTTGAGGGCGACCTTAACTACAGGTATCAGCCTTATGGCAGCATATCAATGTTTTTCAGCTATAACGACCTGCTGCTGCCCGGGCCGTGGGAAAGGAACAATTTCTGGCTGGTGGGTCCCAAATTTGATATTACCTTTACCAATACGCTTTTCTTTACTACCTTTATCCAGTACAACGAACAGCTTGACAACCTGAATATCAACGCCCGCTTTCAGTGGAGGTACAAACCGGTATCCGACATATTTTTGGTCTATACCGACAACTATTTCCCTGAGACTATGAATGCGCGCAACAGGGCACTGGTGTTCAAGATGTCATACTGGTTTAACTAGTGCCTGATTCAGATACTTACTATGCAGACGGACTCTAACCAGATAAGAAGTGAAGGACTATTGTGAGATTACATTATCCGGACTGAATATTGATGATATTGAATCTGCCCTTTCGGGGAAATTAAAGATTCGCCTTTCGGAGGAGGTTTGCAATGCCATTGAAAAGTGCAGGCACTATCTCGACAAGAGGATTGCAGGTTCCGACGACCCGGTATACGGCATTAATACGGGGTTTGGTTCACTATATGACCGGAGAATTTCAGCAGACGATCTGGGGACCCTTCAGAGGAACCTGGTCATGTCGCATGCCTGCGGAATGGGAGATGAGGTGCCTGGATTTATTGTAAAGCTGATGCTGCTTCTTAAAATCCAGTCCCTCTCATACGGGCATTCAGGGGTACAAAAAGCAACAGTTCATAGGCTTACGGAGTTTTTTAATAATGATATACTGCCGGTTGTCTATCAGCAGGGATCACTTGGAGCTTCGGGCGATCTGGCACCGCTTGCCCATCTTAGTCTGCCCCTGATGGGAATGGGAGAAGTGAACTACCGCGGCAAAAAGCTTCCTGCGTCAAAGGTTCTCTCCAAACTTGACATGGAACCCATCACACTGCAGTCCAAAGAAGGCCTGGCCCTGCTGAACGGCACACAGTTCATGACGGCATACGGAGCATGGTGTTCGGTCCGGGCCCGCCGCATAATTAGTCTGGCCGACATTACAGGGTCACTCTCGCTTGATGCTTATGACGGACGCCCCGAAGCATTCAGCGACCTTATACAAAGAGTGCGGCCGCATCCGGGACAGGCAAAAACTGCTTCGGCGGTGATGCGTATACTTTCAGGCAGCGAGATCATTTCCCGCACAAAAAGACATGTGCAGGATCCCTATTCTTTCAGATGCATACCACAGGTACACGGTGCATCCAGGGATGCCCTGACTTACGTGATGTCGGTATTCGAGCGGGAAATCAGTTCTGTAACAGACAATCCTACCATATTTCCCGAAGAAGATAAGGTAATCTCCGGGGGCAATTTTCACGGGCAGCCACTGGCCCTTGCACTTGATCATATTTGTCTTGCAATGGCTGAGATTGCCAGTATTTCTGAAAGAAGGATCTACAGGCTGCTAAGCGGGAAACGGGGACTGCCTCTATTCCTGGTTGCCAATCCGGGACTCAACTCCGGATTTATGATACCGCAGTATACAGCTGCATCGATAGTTAGTCAGAATAAACAGCTCTGCACTCCGGCATCTGTAGATACCATTGAGTCCAGTCAGGGACAGGAGGATCATGTCAGTATGGGAGCCAATGCTGCCCTAAAGGCTTTCAGGGTGGTGGAAAATACCGAAAAGGTGCTTGCGATAGAACTTTACAATGCAGTACAGGCGCTCGAATTCAGGAGACCGGCACGAACGTCTCCATTTCTTGAGGCTATTGTAAAGGCATATCGCAAAAGGGTCTCTTTTATCCAAAACGACCGGATAATGTTTGAAGATATGAGGGAATCTGTCGATTTTCTTCGCACCCTTGAGACTGATATCCCTGGCTCAGAATAACCTGTTGCGACAACCCTGAGAACTCTTCGTTACCAAAGGTAAACCGGGTTTCCAGGATCCGGGGCTTACCTGAAATATGCTGTGTTTAAAGGCCCTTAGCAGAAAAAAGTATTGGATCCTTTTTGATGACTTACCTGAATAATATTGGATAAAAAGGTCAGTCTGGCAACTTTTTACCGCAATGCGGACAACTGGACGATTCGTTTTTATTTTTTCTTATTTCTTCCGAGAAACCCGAAGCCAGTATTCCTGTAGGCAGGGCAAAGAAACCAATACCCAAAAGAGCTATAAAGGCCCCAAGTATTTGCCCCAGCGGCGTAACCGGGTAAACATCTCCGTACCCGACTGTTGTGAGGGTGGCAATTCCCCACCACATGGCATCGGGTATACTTGCGAACGCTTCCGGTTGTGCAGCATTCTCTATATAGTACATAAGTGAGGCAGAAAGCACAAGCATGAAAAGTACGAAAGTCAGGATCATGATGAGCTCCTCTTTTTTATTAATAAATACTCTGGCCATCAGGTTTAATGCCTTGAAATAGCGGACTATCTTAAGAAGTCTGAATATTCTGAATATCCTGAAAAGTCTCAGGAACCTGAGGTCAATGTTCAGCATGGGCATGAAAAACGGGAGGATGGCGAACAGGTCAATAAGCGCAATGAATGTGATCATGTACCGAAGACGGCCTGACACAGGATGGGAAAAACGCGGGTCAAGTGTTATTATCCATATTCTTAGAAGATATTCGGCCGAAAAAAACATAACAGAAAACAACTCAAACCTGTAAAAAAAAGTTCCTGCTGCCTCCTCTATGGGTTGAACCGTTTCGAGAACCAAAGCAAGTACGTTAAGAAGGATCAATGAGATTAAAAATATGTCGAAAATCCGTCCAATCCGGTCCTCCGGTCCGGATACTTCAAGAATATTAAAAAAGACCTGTTTTATTTTTTTCACAGTCAGGTATTAATATGCAAAAAAGCAACTGTTATACAGGGCTTTCTGCTGCCATATATACAGTTGCTGTAAAAATAATTAAATAATCGGAAAATTTCCAGGTACCGCGAGTGTTAACCGTCCGGGGAGATTATCTCCCTCCTCCCGGGGGACTTCCTGCACCTCTTCCGGCTCCCTGCCCGCCTCTTACTCTCCTGAGAAGTTGCATCCTGAATACATTTTCAGCTTCATAGAGCCGCATAACCTTGACAGGGGGAATAACCTCCTTGAATTTCTTATGATAATCTTCTGTAAGTCTGGCTTCCCGGAGTTGCAGGGCAATATATTTATCTGCTAATTCTTCAGCTTCCTTTTCTCCAAGGTTCTGGTAGTTCTGCTGAAAATACCTGGAGGAATTATGTCTCTCCTGTACCAGCTGGTCCCTCCTGTTCCTGAAATCATCATAAACAGGCCAGAATCTTTTTGCCTCGTCGCTGGTGAGTTCAAGGTATTTTGTAATAAAAGCTATTCTTTCGGCTTCAACCTGTTCAAAACCACCGCGCCCCCTTTGCATCTGTCCCGGTTGTGCGGTAAGCCGGGATGCCGGCAATAATAATATTGTAATGATTAATATATATCTGATCATGATTTCAATTTTTAGTTTAAAAATCTGTGTAGAGTAAATCAATGGGAATTTCATCCTGATAAAGATATTCAATATACAGGTCAGGATCATCTTCATAATACCATGATTCAATATCTGTGTCTTCCTCGAAATAGAAATCATTTTCTTCGAGCAGGCTTAACAGGTAATAATCTGCAAAATCATCCTGGTAATATTCCATATATCCTGTTATTTCTTCATCACTGAGCCATTCCTGCCCGGTTTCAACGAATGTCCTGAGCCCGAAGTACCCTATAAGAGCAAAACCGGTTATGGCAGCCGCAAGTGCTATCTGAGGCCTCAGAACCTGCCATACCCTTTCCACCGTTGAAATCTTTTCCGGTTTTCCCGCATGAATACGTTTACTAAGCTTCTCCGGGAAAGAGTCAAAATAATTACCCGGCACTGTAAAGGGATTCTTTTTTTCTACCCGGCCTGCAAATGATTCCGTATTTTCTTTTTGATTCATGTGTTGAAGATTTGTCTTTATTTGTCACCAGAATGTCACATTGCTTTCTCTTTTGACTGATTCACGGCCAGTTGGTTTAATCGTTTTTTATAATATTTTCAATTTTTTTTGCTGCATGATGATATGATGCTTTTAATGCACCTACCGAGGTGTCAAGAATCTGTGATATATCTTCATATTTCATTTCATCATAATAACGCATGTTGAATACCAGCCTCTGTTTTGGGGGTAGTGTCAGAATTGCTTTCTGAAGTCTCAGCTGCAGATCATCTCCATCGAAGTAGCTGTCTCCTTCCAGGCTGGATACCAGCTCTTTTTCAACATCAACCACAGGGAGAAGATACCTTTTTTTCTTTGCTTGCAGGAAAGAGAGAGCTTCGTTGGTGGCTATCCTGTAAAACCATGTGAATAACAAGGAATCTCCCCTGAAATTCTCCAGNCCCTTCCAGGCTTTCATAAAGGTGTTCTGCAGCAGGTCATCTGCATCATCATGCACAATGACCATCTTTCTAATGTGCCAGTATAACCTTTCCTGGTACCTTCTGACCATCATGTTAAATGCATAGTTTTTCTGGTCCGGGTTCCGGAAAAGTGATAGTAATTCACTGTCGCTGTGTTCCTGCATTAATTGAATATTGGATACACTGTTTGGACCGGGTTATCCTCCTAAGGTTTAATCCTGCCTAAATCACAGCCTGAAATATTCCTGATATTCCGGAAAGGGAATAGTTGCCGGGATATCCGTTACAGGTCAGGATTTTTTGCTGTTGTATTCCTCAAGGTATTCTATAACCCGGGAAAACACATTTTCGGGTGTAAACCCGAATTTCTTGTCGAGTACGCCTGCAGGTGCCGAATAACCAAAATGGTCGAGGCCGTAAACCTTTCCACGGGGTCCTGCAAATTCTCTCATCACAGAAGGCAGACCTGCAGTAAGTCCGAATACAGGCAATCCTTCAGGCAATACCTGTGCCTGGTACTTTTCATCTTGCTGGCGGAACAATCTCCCGGAAATAAGCGATATAACCTTTACCTTTAAACCCTTTTCCTTTCTAAGTAAATCTGCCCCTTCTGCCAGTGTTGACACCTCTGAACCGCTACCTAAAAGAATTACATCCGGATTTTTTTGATCTTCACCTGTCACATATGCGCCTCTCATAGCTGCAAGCGCCTCTTCAAATCTTTTTCCCGTGCCCTCTGAAGGGAGGTCCTTGATATTTTGTCTTGACAATATTAGTGCCGTGGGAGTAAGGGTATTATCCATTGCCATTTTCCAGGCTACAGTGGTTTCTGCTGCATCAGCCGGCCGAAGGACCAGCATGCTGGGTCTTCCTGAGTGGTTTTTCAGCTCTTCCATAAGCCTTATCTGTGCTTCATGTTCAACCGGCTGATGTGTGGGGCCGTCTTCTCCTACCCTGAAAGCATCATGTGTCCATATGTATTTTACCGGTAACTCCATTAATGCGGCAAGTCTTACTGCCGGCTTCATGTAATCGGAGAAAACAAAGAATGTTCCTACAGCCGGGATAATGCCTCCGTGAAGAGCCATCCCGTTAGCTATTGCTGCCATAGTAAGTTCAGATACCCCTGCATGAAAAAATGCCCCGCTGAAATCACCCTTTGTAAAAGGTTTTGATACCTTGAGAAATCCATCGGTCTTATCACTGTTAGCAAGATCGGCAGATGAAACTATAAGATTTCCTATGGTCTTTGCAAAATGAGCAAGCACTACACCTGAGGCAGCTCTGGTTGCGATGTTCTCTTTTTGCACGATAGCAGAAAAGTCGATTGCAGGTATCGTGCCGTTAAGAAATTCGTTTAAAGTTTCAGCCAGTTCCGGATTGGCATCTTCCCACTCTTTTTGAACTTTCTTCCTCTCGGCAGCTTTAGCCCTTTTAATATCCATTACCTCCTTATATGCAGTTTTTACTTCATCAAACAGGATAAACGGATTTTCAGGGTCTCCCCCAAGATTGGAGATAGTTTTTTCAAATGATGCACCCGCAGCCGAGAGTGGTTGTCCGTGTGTGGAAGGTTGGCCTTCAAAAGATTCACCTTCCCGGGTCAATGCCCCTTTTCCCATTACCGTCCGGCCTATAATGATTGAAGGTCTTGAATCTTCTGCATTTGCTGCCTTCAGGGCGGCTCTTATCTCATCCTGGTCGTTCCCGTTAATGGTAATCACGTGCCAGCCCCAGGATTCGTATTTCATGGCTGTATCTTCGTTAGTTACGGCACTTGTAGTTGTTGACAGCTGGATATCATTTGCATCATAAAACATTATCAGGTTGCCCAGTCCCAGATAACCTGCTATACGCCCTGCTCCCTGTGATATTTCTTCCTGTACCCCTCCGTCGGAGATGAAGGTATATGTTTTATGTGACAACCACTCTCCAAACCGGGAAGCCAGAAATCGTTCAGCAATGGCTGCTCCAACAGCCATCGTGTGGCCCTGTCCGAGCGGACCGGATGTGTTTTCAACACCCCTTTTGACATCTTTTTCCGGATGTCCGGGAGTGCAGCTTCCCCACTGCCGGAAGTTTTTAAGGTCATCGGCTGAGTAATGTCCGGTAAGAGAGAGAACCGAGTATAACATTGGCGACATGTGTCCGGGATCAAGGAAAAAGCGATCCCTCAGGAACCATTCCATGTCATCCGGATCAAAGTTCATGAATTCGGAATAGAGAATATTTATAAAGTCTGCTCCTCCCATTGCCCCGCCGGGATGGCCGGATTTTGCTTTTTCTACCATTGCCGCCGAGAGTATGCGGATATTGTCAGATGCTTTATCTATAACTGTCCTGTTCATAGAGGTTATTGTTTTACCGGTTATTATTAGTTTGCAAAAATAACCTTTTCAGCCATTTTTACGGCATAAAAAAGGTAATTTTGCAGATCATAAAAATCAATAAGTGTAAAACAGATGGCATTACAGTGCGGAATCATAGGACTTGCAAACTCGGGAAAAACCACTCTTTTCAATTGTATGTCAAATACCAGGGCGAAGTCATCCACTGCAGCCTTCAGTGCATTAAAATCGAATGTAGGAATGGTACATGTTCCCGATAACAGGCTGTATGAACTTGCCAGGCTGCAGCCCACACAAAAAATTGTGCATACAACGGTAGAATTTGTTGATATCCCGGGTCTGGCAAAAGGGGCAAGTACCGGTGCCGGCGTAGGGAACAAGTTTCTGTCAGATATACGGAATACCGATGCACTTATTCATGTATTACGCTGTTTCGATAATGATGCACTTCCCCATATTGATGGTTCGGTCGACCCTGTAAGAGATATGGAAACTGTTGATCTTGAGCTGCAGGTAAGGGACCTTGAATCGGTCGAAAAGAAAATAGCCAAGACTGAGAAACTTATAAAGACAGGTGATAAGACTGCAAAAAAAACTATGGAAGTGCTTCAGTTTTACAAGGAGCATCTTGAATCATTCAGGTCGGTACGGACAATTGAAATTGACGAAAGAGACAGGCAGCATGTATCCGACCTGTTCCTGCTGTCGGCAAAACCGGTTATCTATATATGTAATGTTGATGAGGCCTCTGCAGTAAGCGGGAACCGGTATTCGGAGATGGTGGTAAAAGCCCTTGAAGGAGAAGATACAGAGGTTCTTGCCGTTGCTGCTGAAGTAGAGGCTCAGATTGCAGAGCTGGAGAATGAGGAGGACAGGCTTGAATATTTGAAAGATGCAGGACTTAATGAGCCAGGAGTCAATAAACTTATAAGATCGGCCTACAGACTGCTTAACCTGAAAACATTCTTTACTGTGGGCCCAAAGGAGATCAGGGCATGGACCATTTCAGGCGGAATGACGGCCCCTCAGGCTGCAGGGGTTATCCACAGTGATCTTGAGAGAGGCTTTATACGTGCAGAAGTGATTAAATATGGAGAGTTTACATCACTGGGGTCGGAAGCAGCATGCAGGGATAAGGGCAGACTGGCAATTGAAGGGAAAAATTATGTGGTAGATGACGGCGATATTCTGAATATCAGGTTTAATGTATAAAAGGTGAATGGTTTTCGAAGATGGCTGCGACATTACTTCAGGTATCGATATACTAAGAATGCAATTCGGAAGTTCTTTAATCAGCCGCAAATTTATTACGGCTGGCTGATCACTTACAGTTAACGGGAGTTTTTTTCATTTTCAGGTAAATAATGAATTTTTATGTTTTCAGATGGCTATTCAGTTTTGGCTCTGCGTGTTGTATTTATTATTGTTATTACGTTGCAGTTTTCGGGACCGGTTTTTGGTTCCCGGGACTCCGAAAACAGTAAACCGGATCTGGTTGTCGGTATTGTAGTTGAGAAGATGCGTTATGATTATCTGACACGGTTGCATGACCAGTTCGGAGGAAATGGTTTCAGAAGGCTTCTGTCTGAAGGCAGTACTTTCAGTAATACCCGGTATGATTACCTCGTTAACCAGTCCTCTTCAGGATATGCCACAATTTTTACCGGCGCAAACCCTTCTGCACATGGTGTTATATCAGATCACTGGTATGACAGATTGAGGAACGACGTGAGGCCTGCTGTCTATAACGAAGATGTAGTTGCCGTTGGAGGCTCCTATTCAAACGGAAGAAGGTCTCCATCAGGTCTGATGTCAGGAACAATAGGCGATGAACTTCGCTTGTCAAGTGATATGAGGTCAAGGGTATATACCGTATCTATGAGTGATGCCGCGGCGGTATTATCCGGAGGATTCTCTGCCAATGCTGCCTGGTGGTTTGATGATGTAAGCGGAATGTGGATGAGCAGCAGTTATTATATTGATTCCCTTCCACCGTGGGTAGATGACTTCAATTCTGCCATGCTACCGGCCACCTATCTGGATCGTGTCTGGGAGCCGTCAAAGGACATATCATCATATTTCAGAATCGACAAAACTGAGGTTGCCGGAGGTTTCAGCCATGAACTTAAACGCATGCGGCGCAGAGGAGATGATTTCAGCCTGCTCCGGTCTACACCCTGGGGCAATACTTTTACAAAGGATTTTGCCCTGAATCTTATTGTCAATGAGCAGCTTGGGAAGAGAAACAATACAGATATGATAGTTGTCGGGTTCTCTGCAACTGCGTTAATTGACAGTCAATACGGAACATTTTCAAATGAGGTGCAGGATGCTTATTTGAGACTTGACCAGGATATTGCACACCTGCTGGATTTTCTGGATGAGAATTACGGTAAATCCAGGGTGCTGGTTTTTCTGACAGCTGACAGGGCTGTTTCGTACCCTGGCACATATAACAATTCTGCCAGGATACCGGGGGGCATATTCAGTCCCGGAATGGCCATGTCTTTGCTGCGAAGTTATCTGAATGTCTCATATGGCCAGGGCGACTGGATCAGTTTTTACAACGCGGGTATGGTCTATCTTAACCATATCTTCATTGAAGACAACAAAATTCCACTGAACGAAATCCAGGACCGTACTGCACGGTTTCTCAACCAGTTTTCAGGCGTTGCGGGAACTGTTACCGAAGATGTGCTCAGGAGCAATTATTTTTCTTCTGGTATACTCTCCCGTATCCAGTCGGGTTACCATCCAAAACGTTCGGGAGACGTAATGCTTTATCTCCGTCAGGGCTGGTCAGAAAGAAATGTTTTGGATGACCAGCTTACAACCATATCTTACGATCAGCATGTTCCTCTGATCTTCTATGGCTGGAAAACCGGTAATGGAATTTACAGAAGAGAAGTTGGTGTTACCGATATTGCACCTACGATTTCTCTAATGCTGAATATACCAATTCCTCCCTTTGCTACCGGCAGGCCAATTCCCGAACTGCTCCCTTAAGTGACAGAAAAATTTACCAGCCGGGAATGAAATTAAGTCCGAACACTCCTGCACTGATCCCATCCCTCTGGAAAGGGAAGGCGTAATACGGCTCGAGTATCATGGCGCCGAAAAGATTGACCCTCAGGGAAACACCCGTGCTGAAAAACGGGAAGCGCCTGTCCACGTCAAAATTATTGATATCAAGAGTGGGCCTGGTGTCTTGAGTCCATGCCACCCCTGCATCAAAAAACAGCGCCAGCTCGGTAAATAAAAATCCCGATCTGATAACTGCAAGCTGCTCGGGACCGGTGAATGGCAGCCTGATTTCAAAATTTGCAACTGCCATCCTGCTTCCTATCAGATCATTTATTGAAAAGTCCCTGCTATTAAAAGCCTGCTGCAACTGGTTAGATCCGTACCCCCTCAGAAAGCTGTGCCTGGGATCTCCCAGGTAAAGGGGATAAAAAATATTTCTTTCTTCGGCAGTGGGGCCATAACGTCCGCTGTGATAAAGTCTTGCTGCAAAGCTCAGTGGATTCTGGAAATAATAATGCCTGTAATCTGTCAGCAACTCAAAGAATTCTACCTGGCCGAAATACTTGCTGCCCTGCAACCTGTACCTTTGCCCCCTCATTGGTGAGGCCATGCCAAAATAGGAATTGTCACCTACATAAGCCAGTTGGGCTCTCCCCAGGTTAAAGCCGTCAGGGGTGTCAAGGTTTCTGTCTATTGACTGGCCGAGGTATCTGCCAAATTGATCATAATAGTTGTTAAACATATCTATGCGGTAATAGTAACGCGCAAATGAAGCTCCTGCCTCAAGCCGGCGCGACATGGAGAATGGATAATAGGCAAAGCCTGCCAGCTGGTCCTCAAAAATCCTTTGGTTAACCAGTGCATAGTTTATTAAATTTGGTTCATCTTCAACAGGAAGCATCTGCAAATAGGCAAACCGATAGGGTATATGGGAAAGTGACCCGCCCCACTTGATCCTTCTCTTCTGATTCAGGTAGGATCCCATACCGCCAAAATCGTATATCTCACCGTTTACCATAACAGCTGCAAAGAGCGTTTGATTACCGAGTATGTCTGAAAAAAGCATATTTACTCCTCCTGCCATACCGGTACCGTAATAACTGCTTACAGAAACCCCGACACCTGTATTCCCTATATAATCAAGCTGGAATCTCGGCTGGTACTTTTGTATCCGGAAAGAGTCTATGGGATAGTCAATGTATTTTTTGTTATCTGCAATCAGCCTGTCCACAATATTTACTGCTACACGCTGGAAAGGGGGCAGGGTAGCTGCAAGCATATCTATTGTTCCCGGGTCAACCGGCTCTTCATTGAAATCTTCAGGCATTGCCGAATAGATTGTGTAATTACCCTTCATGTAGTATGAGTAGGTAATCATTCCGGTTTCCCTGGCAATACTTATGGCGGGAGAATGTGATGTTATGCCGCTGATACCTGTAGGATAGTTTGTCGCCCGGTACACTTCACCACTTTCAAGCGCGTAACGGTAAAGATTTCTGAAACCGTCACTGTTTGAAAGGAAGTAGATGGATTGACCATCGGATGAAAAGACCGGGTTAATGTTATCTGCTCCCCTGAAGACGGGTAATATCTTCAGATCATTATTGTTTTCGGTGTCAATAATTCCCAGGTTAAATTCATAGCTGACAGTAGTTGATGTGTCTCCCGGTTGTTTTTTATCCGTGGCAAACGCTATATAACGGCCGTCGGGCGACCAGGAAGCATGGGCATAGGAGTACCTGTCATTGGTAAGCCTGGTTACCTTTTTAGATTCCATGTCATACAGATACAGGTTATTCCTTCCACCAACAAGCCCGGTCATAACAAGGTGCCTTCCGTCGGGCGACCAGGACGGATTGTTGATAAACGGCACTCCCGGAATAGTTATTTCCCTTGTTCTTCGCGGGCGGTTTATATCGGCAATAAGAATATGGCTTTTTCCTTTCTTAACGGCAACGTAGGCAAAATACCTGCTGTCGGGCGACCAGGTTCCCATGGATTCAAGAAAATTATACCCGTCTATATCAGAGTCCTGCGTAGAACTTGTCAGGGTTCTTTTTATCTTTCCATCTTCGGTGCTTGCGATGAACAGGTCGAGGGTAAAAACATTTTTCTCGGAAAAAAATGCCACATATTTTCCGTCAGGACTTACGGAGGGAGAAACATTCATATTTCCCCCGGTTTCATCAAATATCAATTTCCTGCCGGACATTTCAGAGCTTGTATTCTGAAGCAGCTCCTCATAATGCATCCTGTATGATGATTGCCATACATCTGAAAATGCATTGGCTCGCATGCCGAGCACATTTTCAATTGCCCTTTCATAGCCCCATTTTGCGGTTTCTGTAAAGAGTGGTGTGATAATTGAATCTCCCCATGTCCTGCCTACAAATGCCCAGAATGCATGTCCGTAACGGTAGGGGAAATATTTGTAGCTGGTGGTCAGATCCTTCAGAGTGGGAAAATCATCATTTATAACAGCATCACGCATCCACATTGCAGTATTGGCATCAACACTGCCTATTGAAAGGTACTCTGCCATTCCTTCAATCATCCACAAAGGAAGGTTCCTGAAAGAATAAAGCTGCGTTGTGTCCTTTCTCAACAGCTCATTAAACTGGAAGGCGTGTACAAGCTCGTGGCCCAGCACATGATCGGTCTGGGCGTTCGTTTCAAGAACAGGCATTACAACCCTGCTTTTAAGTGACTCTGTAACCCCGCCTGTACCAATTCCAATCATACTGCTCACAGCTGTTGTTTGCTGAAAGTCGGGATGGTTCTCATAAATGAGCAGGGGAATGGGTTCTTTGATCGTATCATTCAGCGCACGTGCATGGCGAAAGTACCATTTTTCACTCTGTCTGGCTATAGCATGTATAACCGAATCATCTTGAAAATAATGGTATATTTCAAAGTTGGGGGTCCTGTATACCTTGAAGTCGAAAGTCTGGTAGGAGGGTTTTGTCCTACCGAAATTCTGTGCAAACAATTCGCCGCTTGTTATTAACAGTAATAAAGCCAGAATTAATCCAGGGTTTATCACGGTGAATATCCTCCTTTTAGATCGCCTGATGTTTCTCATATCCCGGAATATTAGATGTTGTCTGGGTTAATATGACAATAAACAATAATATTATATAATTAGCAAATAGATTACCCCAAATTGTATGCCAAATCTATAATTTAACAGATGATCAATAAACAAAGATTTGCAGGACTTTGTTTATTGATCGAAGCAGGCGGCAAAAATTTTACAATTATTAACAATGCCGGTTACCGGCAGCAGTCTCTATTTACTTCGGTTATTATAACTGTTTTGCTGTGATGGCAGGTTCTGTATGATTGAAATTTGTTATTTAGACTACGTGTCTATAAAGTAAGTGTCTGCAGTCTTATTTAGAGTTTGCGTGTAAAGTCAGTGTCCGGACAGACACTATTTAATTTCAAAAGTTTCTCCACTGTTTAAAAGGTCATCCGCACATTTGATATTTGATTGTTCACGGGCTGATTCAATCTGCACTTCAACCATGTCATCATATGTTGAAAACTCGGCAGATCTTATCACCCCCAGAGCAACGGGAAGATCAGGCGGTCCCATTTTACCGAGCATCCGGTGGAAGCCCGGATTTTTTTCATACTGGTCATGTATCAGGATATCCTCCATCTCCACACCGTTGAGGCCAACAACCACACCTTGCAGCTTGGTGCCCTTTAACTGGATACCCTTTTCCTTGTTTTTGCCGTAAAGCATTGGTTCTCCATGCTTAAGATGCAGCTGGTGGTCATCTCTTATCTCCTTGTCGGTAATATCTGCATGAGTCTTGTCGGCAAATATTATACAGTTTTGCAGTATTTCTATAACCGAGGTACCGTCATGTTTGGCGGCCTCAAACATCACCTCGGTCATCATTTTAATATTTGTGTCAATGACCCTGGCAAAAAAAGTACCCTGTGCACCCATAACAAGTCCTGCAGTGACAAACGGATGTTCAACCGTTCCGTGCGGGGAAGTTTTGGTTATGCTGCCTATGGGAGTGGTCGGGGAGTATTGCCCTTTGGTAAGTCCGTATATCTGATTATTGAAAAGGATAATGTTAACATCCAGGTTCCTTCTGATTATGTGAATAAAATGATTACCTCCTATTGCCATCGAATCGCCGTCCCCGGTCGCAATCCATACACTGAGCCCGGGGTTTGAAAGTTTGACCCCTGTAGCAATTGCCGCAGCCCTTCCGTGTATGCCATGAATCCCGTAAGTATCAACATAATAAGGGAACCTGGAGGAGCAACCAATTCCGGATACAAACATGAAATTCTCCTTTTTATACCCGATTTCGGGGAAGACGTTTTCTACAGCTTTGAGAATTGCATGCGCCCCGCATCCCGGACACCACTTTACCATCTGGTCGCTGATAAAATCCTCTTTGGTTAGCTGTTTTTCCGATGATGTTATTCTGTTTGTGATCATGACTGCTGATTTTCGATTAATTGATTAAAAATTTCAATCAATTCTCCCGTGAAGAATGGCAAACCTTGTATCTTATTATATTGCAGGTATTTTATCTCCGGGATTTCAGAACGAAGGTATTTTGCAAATTGTCCGTTATTGAGTTCGCAAACAACTACTTTCCTGTAACTGCTCAGGATTTCAATTGTGTTTTTTGGTAAAGGCATTATATGGTTGAAGTGGGCATGTCCTATCTTTTTACCCTTTTTTTGCATCTCCCTTATGGCCGTCCTTATCGATCCTTCCGTACCTCCCCAGCTCACAACGAGCAGATCACCACTATTTTCACCTTCAATTTTCTGCAGAGGTATTCTGTCCGCCACTTTTTTCACCTTTGCTTCCCTGATCTGTACCATCATCTGATGATTAAGGGGATCGGTAGAAACCACTCCATGAATATCGGTCTTTTCCAGTCCCCCGACACGGTGACGCAGACCCTCGGTTCCGGGCAGAGCCCACTGCCTTACAAGGGTTTCGGGATCGCGCTTATATGGTTTGTAATTTTCGTCATTGGCCTTTGCCAGTGGAGGAATTATCTCCGGCAGGTCAGACACCCTGGGTATCCTGAAAAGTTCAGAACCGTTACCCAGATAACCGTCGGTGAGCAGTATTACAGGTGTCATATGCTCTATACTGATTTTTGCAGCTTCATATGCAAAATAGAAGCAGCTGGCCGGTGTCGATGCAGCCATGACAATTACCGGGCATTCGCCGTTTCGGCCCCACAGCGCCTGCAACAGATCTGACTGTTCCGATTTTGTGGGCATTCCGGTTGACGGGCCGGCCCTCTGGACATTCACTATAACCAGCGGCAACTCTGTTATTACGGCAAGTCCTATTGCTTCAGATTTCAATGAGAGTCCTGGTCCTGATGTGGTTGTCACCGCAAGTGAGCCGGTATAACTGGCCCCTATTGCTGAACAGATACCTGCAATTTCATCTTCAGCCTGAAAAACCTTAATTCCCAGGTTTTTGTTTTTTGTTATTTCCATCAGGATCTCTGTAGCCGGAGTTATCGGGTATGACCCCAGGAAAAGGGGCCGGCCTGATCGTTCTGCTGCGGCTATTAACCCCCATGCAGTGGCCACATTGCCTGAAATATTCCTGTATCTGCCCTTTTTTAGTTTTGCTTCCGGCACTTTGAAGGCAGAATCTACAGCTTCTATCGTGTCGGCAAAATTATGCCCGGCCGTAAGGACAACTTTGTTTATTTCAAGTATATCCGGTTTGTCAGCAAACTTGCTTTCCAGAAATTTATATGTCGTTTCAAGGCCCTGACTGAAAAGGAAAGTCACTATTCCAAGCGCAAACATGTTTCTGCTTCGATCTGCCGCCCTGGCACTAATATTCATATCTGCCAGGCTGTCACGGGTCACGGTTGTTATTGGAGCCTGTATGACTTTGTATACATCGAGGCTTCCATCTGTCAGCGGGTTTGTCTGGTAGCCCGATTTACCGAGTGCTTTTTCATTGAATGAATCACCGTCAATAATTATTGTGCCACCGGGTCTTACCCATTTAATGTTTGTTTTCAGGGAAGCAGGATTCATGACAACAAGTACATCACACAGATCCCCCGAAGAGAAGATCTTTTCACTTCCTATCTGAACCTGAAATCCGGAAACACCTGCCAGGGTATTATGAGGTGCCCTGATTTCAGCCGGATAATCGGGAAAGGTAAAGAGGTCGTTTCCCAGAACTGCAGAAGTGTCGGAAAACAAAGTGCCGGCAAGCTGCATACCATCGCCCGAGTCGCCGACAAATTTTATGACTACCGACTCTTTTTCTTTAATGGGGGCCTGTTTGTTCATATATATGATTATAAGTGGTGAGGATCAAACCCTTGTAACTTTCCGGCTAACGGAACTACCTCAACCTGATTTTTGATCAATGGAGTTAAATATTTGGTAATTAACATGTAAATATTCTATACAAAAATACTATTTTCTGATATATTAACTTATTAAATATGTTTTTTTTTGCCCGTTCCGGCCTTGTTTTGTCTTAATTAAATGTCACGTATACAGGATTATAGACAAAATATGATTAAAATCACATAAGAAAACCCGGCAGTAAGGATGAAAGGGGAGTGATTCCGATCAAAAGGTTATTTTTTTCGTGTCGTTTTATCTGCTGTATGATTTAAATAATTCAAAATTGAATAGGTTCGTATTATACTATACCTTTTTAATGAACAATTATTCAGATATTGCACTTAAATACCTTTATTGAATCAATATTAATACCTGAATCATTATATGGCTCTCATAAAATCAGTGCGGGGATTCAGCCCGGTTTTCGGGAAAGACTGCTACCTGGCAGAAAATTCTACCATTATAGGGGATGTAGTTTTAGGAAGCTATTGCAGCGTTTGGTTCAATGCTGTTATAAGGGGGGATGTAAACTCAATACGTATAGGCAACATGGTTAATATCCAGGATCTGTCAATGCTTCATTGCACCTTTGAAAAGACAACCATAAATATTGGCAATAATGTTTCTATCGGACACAGGGTAATTGTCCACGGAGCGGATATTGAAGATAATGTGCTTGTGGGGATGGGAGCTGTGCTTATGGATAATGTTGTTGTCGGCGCAAATTCAATCATAGCTGCAGGTTCAGTGCTGCTTGAAGGTACGAAGGTTGAACCGGGAAGTATTTACGGCGGGGTACCTGCCAAAAGGCTCAAGGAGGTTGACCAGGAACATGTAAGCGGCATGATTGAAAGAATAGCACGCAACTATATTTCTTATAAAAAATGGTACAGCGGGTGATATATCACCCGCTACCTCCAGAGATCAACTTTTTCAAGTATGATCTCTTTTTCAAAAAATATCCCTGCAATCTTGCTGAAATATTCCGTGTAGTCGGAGACAAAGAATTTGTCTCTGCCGGCATTCAACGGGCCCCCGGTGCCATCAACCTTATCCGGATAACCAGGCAGGCTATGGCTTACACTTCCTGCTATGCTTCCAGCTGGCAGCAGTGAATCGATCAGGCTGCGCACATGCTCGGCAACTATCAGTGCTGAATCAACCACATCTACTTTGAAATCGTAGTATTTTCTGATCTGATTCCTGATAATCGGATAATGAGTGCAACCGAGGATCAATGTCTGAATACCTTCAAGAGTGCTGTTTGACAGGTAAGCCCTTATAATTGCATTGCTGATATCATCATAAACAAAACCCTCTTCAATCATCGGAACCATCAGGGGGGTCGCCAGCGATGAGACTTTAGCACCTGGTATGATCTCCTTTATTTTTTTAGTGTATGCTCCGGAATTGATGGTGTTCTTGGTGCCTATAACCCCTATTGATAAACCGGAATAAAGCTCTCCAACACGTTTGACAACCGGGTCGATAACATTTACCGGTACAGCCCTGCCGGATATGTAAAGGTTCAGTTCATCCCAAACGGTAGCCGACACTGTGTTGCAGGCTGCGAGTATTATTTTGCAGTTATGGTCCAGCAGGAAATCGGTTATCTTCTTACTGTAATGCAGTATTGCCCCGGGCGATTTATCCCCGTAAGGGAGATGGGCAGTATCGCCAAAATATACTATTGACCTCTCCGGAATCAACTGCCTGACAGCGGAAGCCACCGTAAGGCCGCCAACACCCGAATCAAAAATACCAATAGGATCCGATGCCTGATTAGTCATTTTGCTCTGAGATTTATTCAGATTATATCAAATAATCAAAAAAACCACCATGCGACAGGTGCAGGTGGTTTTCTGCTTCATAATGCCAGAATGTGACCAGAGATTAAATTCCCAGTTTTTCCCTTACATATGGCAGCACATCTTCACTCTGTTCACTGAAATATAATATTGAGTTACCATCAATGTCAAAAACATATATATATCCTCTTTCCCTGGCAACTTCTGCTATCGCCTTCTCGATTTTTTCAAAGATCGGTTGTATAAGCTCCATTTGTCTTTGTTGCAGGTCTTCCTGTGCATTTGCCTGGAACGCCTGTATCCGGTTCTGCATCTCCCTTAGTTCACTTTCACGCAGTTGCCTTACCACATTTGTGAGTGTATCCTGGGATTCAATATAATTCTGGAGTTTGTTCTGGTACTCAACCTGCAAATTTTCAAGCTCATTGATAAGGGATCGCTCTTCCCTCTGCAACTGCAATTGTGCAGCCTCTCTTTCCGGCATCACACCGAGCAAACGTGATGAATTGATATGCCCGAACTTGAGTTCCTGGGCGTTGAGAGCAGGTCCTGCTACCAGCAGAACTGAAATCAATAGTAGTTTTAGTGCATTCTTCATTTTTAAGAGATTTGATTATTATTGGTTATTAGTTTCTGTATCCCATAATTTTTAAAACATCATCACTAAGATCATTCCTGGGATTGGTATAGAGCATTGTAGGCGAGTTCGCGGTATCAAAAATTACCGCGTAATTACCATCGGCAGCCATCTTCTCCACTGCATTGTATATACGGTCCTGTATAGGTCTTATGAGTTCTTCCTGACTCTGGAACAACTCCCCTTCCGGGCCAAAGTATTTTCTCTGGAGGTCTGCCGCCGCCGCCTCTTTTGTTACTATCTCGTCTTCCCGTTTTCTTCGCATCTCTTCGCTCATCAGCACCCTGTCGTTCTGAAAGTTACGGTAGAGAGCCTCGACCTCTTCATAACTGGCTTCAACCTCCTTCTGCCATTCCTGGGTCAGCCTGTCAAGCTGTTCCTGTGCAGCCCTGTAATCGGGAATATTACTCAGGATATAATCGCTGTCAACATAAGCGAATCTCTGCGAAAAGGCGGTTTGAAATGTAATGAAAAACAATACTGCAATCACTGCTGCAGTTCTTACTGCAGGTCTGTAAAACCTGAGCCTCCCGCCCGCTGCCCGTATTAATCCGGCATGCGTGTTTTTTTTAAAATTATCTGAATTTTTCATTGTCCTGGTATTAAGTTATTAAAACTGTTGTCCGAGCACAAAGTGGAACTGCCCCTTATTTGCTCCCGGCCTGCCCGGTATCTCATCAAACCCGTATGCCCAGTCAATCCCCAGTAACCCGAACATCGGCAAGAATGCTCTCAGTCCGATACCTGCAGAGCGTTTGATCGCAAAAGGATTGAAATCATTAAAATCGTACCATGCGTTACCTGCCTCAACAAATACCAGGGGATAGATAAAGGCATTGGGATTGGTTGAAACCGGATATCTCAGTTCCATGTTGAATTTGTTGTAAATGTTACCTGCCTTGTTTCCTCCCACTATCGGTGTCAAAGAACCATTTTCATAACCTCTGAGGCCTATTGTTTCCCTTCCGTAAAGATTGTAACCTGACATGCCATCGCCGCCAAGGTCAAAACTTTCAAATGGAGATGGTCCGATATCGCTGTTAAAGTATCCAAGTAACCCGAACCTCGCCGATGTACTTAATACCAAATTTCCTGCCAAACTTACGTACCAGTCACCCTTAAATGTCCATTTATGGTATTCTATCCACCTATACCTCTCTTGTGCAGGCATTTGAGAATAATCTTTATTATTCAGAAGTGAGTAAGGAGGTGTTACCTGAAGTGTAAGGTTGAATGAGTTCCCCCTCCTTGGATAAATGGGCTGGTCGACCGAATTCCTTCCGAAACTTGTCCTTAAGCTGACATTATTTGAAGTTCCATCCTGGAACAGGAACTGTCCGAACCAGTCATTCAGGTTGTAATTCTGAAAACTAATTTCATTGTAAAGTGTAAAAAAGTCGTCCGGCCAGTTGAGCCTCTGACCCATTCCTATAGATCCTCCCGAAATCTTGATTGATGAATAATCCTGTATATTCCTGTTGTACCTGTTTGTCTGTATTGTATGGAACAGTGAAAATGACAGTGAATTTGGTTTGGTGCCCCCTACGTATGGTTCGACAAAGGTCAGGTTATATGCCTGGTAGTAGCTGCCATTGGATTGTGCACGGATACTAAGAGTTTGCCCGTCACCCGAAGGCAGAGGCCGCCATGCATCCTTGTTGAAAAAGTTTTTGGTCGAAAAGTTTGAGAACCGGACACCCAGCGTCCCTATAAGCATGCCGGCTCCCCATCCGCCTGATATTTCCAGCTGATCGTTGGCTTTCTCCTCAACAATATATTCAATGTCGACAGTGCCGTCGCTGGGGTTTGGAATGGGGTTTACATCCAGCCTTTCGGGATCGAAATGCCCCAGATTTGCAAGTTCACGGTGTGAACGCATCAGGTTTGTCTTGCTGAATAGCTGACCCGGTTTTGTTCTCAGTTCCCTTCGGATAACATGCTCATTTGTTTTAGTATTTCCTGCTATAAGCACCCTGTTGATGGTAGCCTGCTCACCTTCCCTGATCCTCATCTCAAGGTCGATGGAATCGTTATCAATACGCAGTTCCACCGGAGTGACCTGGAAAAAGAGGTACCCGTCGTCAAGATAGAGAGAGCTTACCGCATCATCGTCCATGCGAAGTCTTTTTTCAAGCTTTGTCTGGTCATATACCTCACCCTTGTTGATTCCAAGTACTGCGTCAAGGTATTCAGACGGGTATTTTGTATTTCCGACCCATGTAATATCTCGGAAATAGTAGCTGTTCCCTTCATCAATTTCGATAGCCAGGTTAATCCTGTTGTCGGCTGTATGGTAGATCGAGTCTGAAATAATCGTAGCATCACGGAAACCATGTTCGTTGTAGAACGTCAGCAGACTTTCCTTATCTTCGCGAAAGTCGGCCCTGATATATTTTGAAGATTTAAAAAGGTTGCGCAGGCTCCGTGTCTTTGTGTTCTTCATTACCCTTTGCAATCTGCGGTCGCTGAAATTTTCGTTGCCGGTAAAGTAGATGTCAGATATCCTTACCCGTTCATCCTTGTCGATATCAATATATAGCCTTACCCTGTTTGGTATTGCCGGTTCATCCTCCATAGTGATATCCGCCGAGGCATTAAAAAAACCCTTGTCTATGAAATACCTCTCTATTATATCTTTCGAATTATTGATGGTATTCGTTGTAATTGTACTGCCGCTTCTTAATTGAAGCTTATCCTGTATATCACTTAGTTCTGATCTTTTGACACCTTCAATGGTCATTGACGACATTCTCGGCGGCTCCTGAAGATAAATATCAATATCTGCCTCAGATCCCTCTGTCCTTAAAATGGTTATCTTAACATCTGAAAAGAGATTCTGGTTCCAGAGCTTTTCGACAGCTTGCGTAATATCGTCACCCGGAATAGTAATTCTTCGTCCTGTTTCAAGACCGGTGACACTTCTGACAAGTATCGGATCAACACTCTGAAGACCTGAAACAGTGACCTCCCGCACAACATATTCCGTTGGCCTGGTATAGTCGATCACCGGCAGTGAGGCATAGTCAATCTGGGCAGACATGTCCGAACCCTGACTAAAAAACAGCAGGACTAGACAAAAAAATGAGGATAATCCTTTAATAGACATAACTCTTAATCACAGTTTAGTTGTTCACTTGTTTTACCGAATCTTCTTTCGCGCGACTGAAAATCAATAATTGCTTCGTACAGATGCTCTTTCCTGAAATCCGGCCAGAGTGTTGCTGAAAAATACATCTCCGTATATGCGATCTGCCATAACAGAAAATTACTTATCCTGAATTCACCGCTTGTGCGGATAAGCAATTCCGGATCTGGTATTCCGCTGGTTAACAGGTATTTTGAGAAGAGGGTTTCGTCAATTGCTTCCTTCTCAATCCTGCCTGCAACAACATCTTCAGCGATTTGCCCGGCTGCATTCGCAATCTCCCATCTGGCTCCGTAACTAAGCGCAACTATAAGTGTAAGTCCGTCGTTCAGACTTGTGCGCTCTATCACTTTATTAAGTTTCTTCACAATGCTTTCGGGAAGACTTTTAATGTCTCCGATAACCAATAAACGGACATTGTTTTTAATTAGTGTTTCAGTTTCTGAATTTATGGTTGAAACCATAAGGTCCATCAGAGCATTTATTTCCTCCTGCGGCCTGCACCAGTTTTCTTTTGAGAAGGCATAAAGCGTAAGATATCTGACTCCCAGTTCCCCGGCCCCTTCAACTGCCTCCTTAACGGCTGTAACGCCATTCTGATGTCCGAATATCCTGTGTGAACCTCTCTCTTTTGCCCAACGTCCGTTACCGTCCATAATGATAGCAATATGGCAGGGTAGCTTTGATTTATCTATCTTATTCTCTAATCCAGTCATAAACAATATGATCGTTAATTCCAGTATGCCGGGCAGTCACCCCTGCGTTCAAAGGGTTTAATGGTAATGAAAAATCCGGCCAAAGATACCCAATCATTGTTATGAACCAAAGAAGGAGAGTTAAATTGTCCAAAACTTTTAACTCCGTCAATATCATCAGAAAAACTTTTTTTCAGTATCCATTCCATTCCGATGGTAACTTTCCTGCTTAGTCCGTACTTAACACCCCCGCCAAAAGGAAGGTTGAGGGAGCTTGCACCATGGGTTTCGGTTCCGGGAACGAACATGTATGCCAGACCTGCTGTAATGAAGGTGGTGAAGGGTTTTGCGAAGATTGTAACCTTGAAAGGACGGAAGTTGAATTCTCCCTGCAGTGAGATGTCATAAAAATTGTTAACAAACCCTGCCTGTCTTGCCTGGTTAATGTTTCCCCCGAAATCAGCATCAAATGCCTTCACTTCACCGTAATTCAACCCGGTTCTGATTGAATAATGCTCATTGAAATTGTACTTAAACACTGCCCCGAAAGCCGGGGACAGGTTATAAAAATGGCGGGAAGTATTTATATTTCCCATATAATAGGAAGTGCCACCGAAGATTCCTATGTCAAGATTCTCCGAGGGGAAAGCTTTTCCGGCGAAAAATATCAGCAAAATCAGTAATGTTGCCGTTCTCATAATCAATATTCTGCTTTTGATTGGTTGAATGATAATGGGTTACAAACCCAGGTCTTCCAGTCTGTATATAAATTGTACCGTAGTCAGGTAATAGATGTCATTTGCTGTTGCGGTGGGACTTGTAAAACCGTCAAGATAATCGTTCAATGCATAACGGCCGCCAAGTTCCAGGCCTATATCCATGGTGTTGCTTATTCCTACTTTAATACCAAGTCCGGCCGGAATTACCATTGTTACAAAACCGTGATCTATATTATCCCTCTCCTGCCTGGCTTCCAGATTGGCGTTGGGCCTGACATAATAAACTGCAGCTCCTGCACCTCCAAAAATATATGCTGAAAACGTACCGTAATTCCTAACCATACCCCGCCTGTTAACCCCGCTTAGAACCATTAAATCCCTTACGGGGAAAAATTCTATTCTCGCCGCAGGTTCAAGCACTACCGTATTAAAAACATACCCTCTGCCCTCGTTAGGTCCTCCCTCGTCACTGCCGCTTAGCCATCCCAGGGCCAGACTGCCGCTGATGCCAAGATAGTCAGATTGAAAATATCTAATTCCCGTTAATATTCCCGGCCGGGACCTGAAGACGTCAAGATCCTTTATTCCATACCAGGTATTTTCACTGTCGGAACCGCCTATATCACCAAAATAATGAGCTGTACCGAACCCTGCATAAATCTCAAAGGGTGACTTTCTCCAGCTCTGACCATGTGCCTGGAAAGCAAATATAAGACCAAGTAAAAAAGTCCATAAAATCTTAATGCGCATCCTGGTAAAATTTAGAGAATTACAAATATACATGAATTTTGCATCCAAATAAAATTGTACAATGCACTGACAACAGCATGCAAAATCGACGAAGTCAATTTTTTTCAGCTTAAATTACACACAACCAAGATTACATACATCCAAATGAGAAAATGACTTCATCGGTTACACATGTACTATTCAGTTCTTATTGCTATGTCTGTCAGAATTTTGCATATTTCTAATTACGTATATCATTCCTATCTGCTTAATTACGTTTGTCTGCTCCCCACATCAGCTTGTTGCGGAGTGTTGTGTAAAAATCCTGATCATCCAGCCTGACAAGGGAAATTTCAAATTCCGATCTCCTGAGTACTATTTCTGTATTGGCCGGAAACAGCGCAGAGCGGTAGTCCATTGAAAGAAGGAAATCACCGCTCCTGCTGCTAACTTTAAGGCGAACGGAATTACTGTCGGGTATGACAATGGGCCTGACAGTCAGGTTATGCGGGGCAATTGGTGAAATAATCAGCCCCCTCGTGTCCGGAGTCAGAAGGGGGCCTCCGACACTAAGTGAATAAGCGGTTGATCCGGTTGGTGTCGATATTATCAGTCCGTCTGCCCAGTAAGAATTGAGAAAGTCGTTGTCGAGCCATGCCTGAATTGTGATCATTGAAGCATCTTTCTTCTGGATTGTGAATTCATTCAGTGCATATGGGAAGTCCCCGAATACACCTGCAGAAGGATCAAGTTTCAGCATACTTCTTTTTTCCAGACTGAATTTTCCCGATAGAAGCGCATCAATTGCCATATCAGTTTTACCGGCCGATATGCTGGCAAGAAATCCGAGTTTACCGCTGTTTATTCCCAATACCGGGATTCCCGTATCTCTTACAACTGAAATTGTTTCAAGTATTGTTCCGTCACCTCCGATTGTGAACATGAACTGATTTTGTCTGTCAAGATCCCGGTTTGAACTGAAGAGTTTTTCAGGGCGTGGATCCAGATCGGCTTTATCACGAAGGAATTCGTAGAAGGGTTTATATATGCTGATTGCAACGTTGTTGCTCCTGAGTCTGTTAAAAAGGGTTTCTGCCACGGGCCTGAATTGCATGCTGAATTGCCTGCCATATATTGCGATGTGCATTTTTATGGAATTTAGACGTTCAGGTAACGCATGAACTGTTCATACCGGTTCTGGTAGAAATGGTCGAGGTTTTCGTCATCCATAATGGAGGCCTTTATATTGTAATTGTAACGGTCGAAGGTTTTTATTACCGAGGTAAGATCGGTGTTGTTGATCTTTATTGTAACTTCCATTAGGGTGCTCTCCTCATTGTTGGTAATGTAAAGACTCAGTATTCGTGCGTTGTTGCTTTCTACAATCTGGGCTATCTGGCTAAGTGAGTAATCATGATGGTTCATCTCCAGTATAATCAGTCCTCCCGGTTCACCGGCTGCCGTTAGTTTTGCAAACCGGTCCACCAGGTCTGCCTGTCCTATAAGCCCGATATAGTTTTTATTGTCATCAAGTACAGGTATGACGGTGAGTTTAAGCCGTGAAGCTATCTCGATAATTTCATAGATATGCTGACCGGCATAGACAAAGGGACTGAACAGCGACAATTTGTGATTGCCAATTGGCTCATCCGTCATTCCAAGGTCATATATGTCAGTATCAGAAATAAGGCCGAGAAACTCCTGATTGTTTACAATCGGAAGATGGGATATCCTGAATATCTCCATCCAGCTAAGTGCACGTGCCCCCGTGTCGGAAGTCCTCAATGCCGGAATTACATCTGATACAAGGTCTTTTGCAAGCATATCAGGTTTTTATTGTGGTAAAATAGCTTTATTTTTGCATATTTAATCAAATGATACAAATAATATGCCATGACCAGATTAAGTGTAAATATAAATAAAATTGCGACACTCAGAAATGCCAGGGGTGGAAATATTCCGGATGTGCTCAAAGCTGCCATCGATTGTCAGGCATTTGGAGCGGATGGAATTACAGTGCATCCCAGGCCTGATGAACGACATATACGATACCAGGATGTAAGGGATATCAAACAAATCATAAAAACTGAATTCAATATCGAAGGTTATCCGTCAAAAACTTTTATTGAACTGGTACTGTCTGTTTTACCACACCAGGTTACCCTTGTGCCCGACCCCCCGGATGCAATAACCTCCAGCCAGGGATGGGATACAGTTTCCCAAAAGGATTTCCTTTCGGAGGTGATCTCAATATTCAGATCACATGGAATAAGGACATCCATATTTACCGGTACAGATCTGCGGCATATTGAATATGCCGGCTTAACGGGTACAGATAGGATTGAACTCTATACCGAACCATATGCTGCCGGTTACATGAAAAATCGTCAAAAGGCTGTTGAACCTTTTGTACGCGCTGCCGGACTGGCAGGAGAACTGGGACTGGGACTGAATGCAGGTCATGATCTTGACCTGTTAAACCTGAACTACTTTGTGAACAATGTCCCGGGATTACTGGAAGTCTCAATAGGACACGCACTGATATCAGATGCTCTGTATGTGGGTCTTGAAAACAGTATTCAGATGTATTTAAGACAATTGAACAGATGAGGTTATATTACAAAAAACTCGGTTCGGGGAAACCGATGGTAATTTTACACGGACTTTATGGTTCGTCTGACAACTGGATAAGTATTGCAAAGTTGTTCAGTGAGCATTTTGAGGTCTACCTTGTTGATCTTCGTAATCACGGGAAATCTCCCCATGATGACAAACACAATTACGAACTGATGCGTGATGACCTGATCGAATTTTTGGATGAAAGGGGCCTGGGCAAGGTTGTACTTGTTGGCCATTCAATGGGGGGTAAGGTGGCAATGTGCTTTGCTCAGCACAACCCCGGCCGGGTGGAGCATCTTATTGTGGTTGATATTGCCCCGAAGTCCTATAAGGAGCTTTACCGCCGGGAATCGCTGAATCATTCTGATATCCTCACGGCAATGAAAAGTATTGACCTGAAGGAGGCAGCTTCCCGAAGAGATATTGACCGGATGCTCTCAGAAAAGGTTAAGCCGATAAGAGTACGCAGGTTTCTTATGAAGAATCTCGAGAGAAATGATGACGGTGTTTACCGGTGGACGCTAAACCTGGATGTACTTATCAGGGAACTGGATAATATCATGGATGGTGTTAACAGAAATTGCTTTGATCCTGCATTCCCTGTAACAGGTATTCCCGTTTTGTTTGTCAGGGGCGGCAATTCACCTTACATACAGGATGAGGATATGGATTTTATTGACAAGATATTTCCCTCTGCGGGGCTCATTACTATTCCTGATACAGGACACTGGCTGCATGCAGAGCAACCTGAGGCTCTTGCAAAAGCGGTTAAGGAGTTTGTTTCGGGTTAGGTGTTGCAAATATTTTCACCAGTTTCACATTCCCGTTTGTTTCAGGTTTGCCGGGAAAACAATTAACTATCTTGTTCACTACCGTTGTCTTGCCTGAAACAGTTCCTCCGGCAATTCCTGCTATCAACATTAGTAATTTATTATATTAAAAAATTCTTTATTTTTGAGATCATCTTTTTATGCCGCCGGTAACCGGTTGTATTTTTGCAGGCAAAATAATGAATTTTAATTAAAGAAACGGTCCTTTAACTGACCGGTTCTGATTATTATCCCGAATATGCGAGATCTGTATCCTTTAAAATTCAAACCGATAGCCCGTGAAATGATATGGGGAGGCGACAGCCTGAGATCACTTTTTAACAAACCTTTTCCGGAAGGAAAGAAAATTGGGGAGAGCTGGGAAATATCGGCTGTGCCCGGCAAGGTATCTGTTGTAAGCAACGGTTTTCTGAAAGGAAACAGCCTTACTGATCTGATTGAGGTTTATATGGACGATCTTGTTGGAGAGAAAATATTTGAAAAATTCGGAACGGAGTTTCCCCTGCTGATAAAGCTTATTGATGCCCGGGATGATTTATCGATCCAGGTGCATCCCGGCGATGAGCTTGCCTTGGTGCGTCACAACGGCCGGGGGAAAACAGAAATGTGGTACGTACTGGAAGCTGCTGAGGATGCAGGTCTCATCTCCGGGTTCAACAGAGAGGTGTCACGTGGCATTTTTACGGAGAAACTGGAGAGTGGGCAACTTCTTGATATACTAAATGTTGAAAAGGTCTCGCCGGGAGATGTTTTCTTTATGCCTGCCGGAAGGGTACATGCTATCTGCAGGGGTGTAGTTCTTGCCGAAATCCAGCAGTCCTCTGATATAACATACAGGATTTACGACTGGGACAGGCGGGATGACAGCGGAAGGCCCAGGGAGCTTCATACTGATCTTGCCATGGATGCAATAGACTATGGTTATCATGATAACTACAAAACAAAAGCAGATGATAAAATGGGCAGTCCCCTAATAATAGCCGACTGCCGTTATTTTACAACCCACAGGCTTGGGTTTGAAGGCAGAATTAAGCGGGATTACTCACTACTTGACTCTTTTATAATATATATATGCACCAAAGGTTCTTTCAACGTAAATATCGGCAGTATCTCAACCGGGTTATTGCGGGGAGAAACACTGCTTTTACCTGCGGTTACGGAGGAGGTTGTGCTGAGTTCACCTGGCGGTTCGGAGTTGCTTGAGGTATTTATAAAAATCTAATCATAGCGCCGGTAAATAATTTTTATGAAAATAATAACCGCTGAATTTATTAAAAGCTCAGCAAGAGCAGATCAGTGCCCGCCCGCCGACCTGCCAGAGTATGCTTTTATAGGCAGGTCGAATGTTGGTAAATCTACATTGATAAATATGCTGGCTGGCACGAAGAAGCTGGCAAAAACATCATCAACGCCCGGCAAAACACGACTTATCAACCATTTTCTTATTAACGAAGGATGGTATCTGGTTGATCTGCCCGGATACGGGTACGCGAAGTTGCCACGTGAACAGAGAAAGAGTATGGGGAATCTGATAAGCAAGTATATAGATTTGAGAAAAAATCTCGCATGCCTGTTCGTTCTTGTTGATTCCCGTCATGCCCCGTTACCCTCGGACCTTGCTTTTATCAATACACTGGGAGAGAACGGAGTGCCTTTTGTCCTGGTATTCACAAAATGCGATAAATTATCGGGCAATAAGCTGGAAAGCAATCTTAATAGTTATTTCAGACAGTTAAAGAAAAACTGGGAAACGTTGCCAACATATTTTTGTACCTCTGCATTACAGAAAACAGGAATATATGAGATACTGGGGTTTATTGAGAGCACAAATAATCAAATTAAGGGAATGATCAGGTAATTTTATCTGAAAGAAGAACCATACACACTGGGGAAGCACCCAATCACATCATTAACTGCATTTGATTTTTTCTCAGATTCAAAGAGAAATGTGTGAATTATGCAACTCTTCCCAAAAACTTTGTAACGCTTCATCCGAAAAACAACATTAGTTTTGAGTTGTAATAAACTGGGATTTAAAATTTCACCTATTATTCTTGCTCTTAAAACAAATAAATAAGTTCCATCACGTAAAAGAATTACTGTGTTTTCTTAGTCACAGAACATAATTTTGTACAAACATGTGAAACTATCCTTCCAGAAATTATTTTTTGTATTAGCCTTCATATTTGGCCTCTTTGCTGTATTGGTGCTGGCTAAACCAGTACTAATACCGCTAAGCATGGCATTGTTTATTTCATTCATTTTATTACCGGTAGTTAAAAGATTAGAAGGTTGGGGCTTAAATAAATTGCTTTCTGCATTTGTTTCCTTGCTGATGGTATTCGTAATTATAGGAGGCAGTATCACCCTGTTTTCTGCCGAAATAATGAGTCTTTCTGATCATTTGGATGATTTTACAGGAAAAATAATGAAAACACTAACAGATGCTGTAGTCTTCATAAATAGTAATATCAATTTTATAGATGACTTAAACAGGGAGGAATTGGTAGTAAATGGAAAAGAATGGTTTAAAGAATCATCCGGATCATTAATACAAAATGCTTTTAGTAGTACGGCTGCATTTCTTGCAGGATTAATTTCCACTATAATATTTACTTTCTTAATACTAATTTACAGAGAAGGATTAACCAGAGCCTTTGTAGCATTTGGTGATGATGAAAATAAAAGTAAAGTTTTCAGGATGCTCAAGAATATACAGAGCGTAGGAAAAAAATACCTTACAGGAATGTTCCTCTTGATTGTGATATTGGGTTTTGCCAACAGTACAGGATTGTGGATTATTGGAATTGATAGTCCTTTTCTTTTTGGATTTCTAGCAGCTATTTTATCTATTGTGCCTTATATTGGTACCACAATAGGTGCCACTATTCCTGTACTTTATGCCTTTATGTCCTCGGATTCATTATGGGTGCCGGTAGCTGTAATGGTAATGTTCTGGGGAATTCAAATAATTGAAAGTAACTTTTTAAGTCCTAAAATTGTTGGTGGTAGCTTAAATGTAAATGCTTTAGTGGCAATTTTAAGCTTATTAATCGGTGCTTCGGTTTGGGGGATAGCAGGTATGATATTATTTCTTCCTTTTGCTGCGATGCTTAAAGTGGTATGCGAAGAGTTTGATCAATTGAAGCCCATTGCCATGTTAATCAGTAACGATATTTACGATGATAATAAAAAGGAAGCCAAAACATCTAAATGGGAAAAGATAAAAGGATGGTATAAGGAAAAGTAAAGCTATTTTATTTCTTCACGGATTATTATTATTTAGTACAGACGTTTAATGAAGAAAAAAACTGCGGCCATAATAGTGGCCCACCCTGACGATGAAACTCTATGGGCAGGAGGAACGATAATGAGCCATCCTGCCTGGGAATTTTTTGTGGTTTGCCTCTGCAGAAAAAGTGATCCGGACCGTGCCCCAAAGTTTTTTAAAGCATTACAGATACTGAACGCTAACGGACAAATGGGAGATCTGGACGACAGCCCGGAACAAATCCCCCTGGATGAAAATGTACTGGAGGAGACTATACTGGAGCTGCTGCCATCCGTAAATTTTGATTTGATTATCACCCATAATCCCAATGGAGAATATACACGACATTTTCGGCACGAAGAAACTGGAAAAGCCGTTATCAACCTCTGGGGGGAAAGTAAGTTGCATACAGATGAACTCTGGATTTTTGCCTATGAAGACGACAACAGGAAATATTATCCGAAATCGTTAAAAAATGCAGATATTTATTATCCTGTTCCCGGAGTAATATGGAAGAAAAAATACAGCATTATTACAGAAACATATGGCTTTGATAAAAAAAGTTTTGAAGCCATGACAACACCGCGATCAGAATCTTTCTGGAAATTCAATAATCCGTCAGATGCAATTGAATTCTTTAAAGATTAAACACCCATGATAAGCTGATGAATCATCCATGTACCAGGGCATACAAAAAGATATGAATAAAGCATGGATGATTGACTTCGTCGATCTCACATGCAATATGATTTAACTTTTTGCAAAAATGATCAGATGTGACATTCATGGGATTGAAAAACCGAATATGAATTACCTGCTAAACATAATTAACTGATTATTAAATTGATTAAACTGATTTGTACACATGAAAGTACTGGTGTTATATGATTACCCCCCTTCCCCCGGGGGACTTGCAACTCAGGGAGATTTGCTGTATCGTGGACTGGTTGAAATGGGAGTTGATGCCCATGCAGTCCATTTCGAATCACCACAGGAGAAGGAGTGGTATTACCGCTGGTTTGGACCGGATGTTGTTATTGGTGTTGGTTACTGGGGCCATACTCCTCATCTTGTACTCCACCCCCAAAGGTACGGAGTTCAGGCGGTGCCCTGGCTGGTAGCAGATGGCTTTATTGCCAACTACCAGGATGTTCTTAATTCTTTGCCATTAATTCTTGTAACATCAAACTGGGTAAAAGAGATGTATGTCAGGGACGGCATCAAAGCAGATATAATAGATGTACTGCCCGTTGGGTGTGATACAGATAAATTTATCCCCCATAGTAAAAATGATCCGAAAATCCTGGCTGTAAGGGAATCACTGGGTATTTCACCCGATCAACTTATGATACTTACTGTGGGAGGAGATGCTGCTTCAAAAGGCGCTCAGGAGGTAATGCAGGCTCTTGCAATAATCGATAATAAGGCTCCTGATTGGAAATATGTTTGTAAAGTATGGCCTCAACCAAGAACAAAACTTCAAAATATAGCTGACTTGCAGCTGGCTACACATCTTGGTATTGAAAAGAATGTGACATATACCGTCAATACTATTTCACGTAATTTTATGCCATACCTTTTAAGTGCCTGCGACATATATGCGGCTCCCTCCAGGCTTGAAGGTTTTGGAATGCCACAGGTTGAGGCCGGTGCCTGCCAAAACCCGGTAATAGGAATAAGAGCCATGGGGATGCTGGATACACTTATTCATGGCAAAACTGCATACCTGGCCAAAGTGGCAAAGCAGATAGTTGTAAATGAAGTGACACTTGACGAGGAATCCGGTTTTGAGAATAATCAGAAAATTATATTTCAGAATCCGCGCACTGTCGATTACAGGGCAAACGTAAATGATATAGCAAGGTATTTATTGAGATTGATGTCAGATGCATCACTCAGGGAAAAAATTGGGAAAGCGGCCAGGGAGCACGTAACTAAAAACTTTGATTACCGCATTGTAGCACGACGATTTACTCAAATTATAAGTTCCAGACTGGGGATAAATTAATTTTCGACTCCATGAATAAGAATGACAAGCAAATTATAGAGGTAGCAAAAGTGGCAGCTCTTGAAGTGCTTCTTCATAATTCACGCGGACCCTTCCACCATCTTCCGCGTACTGCAGGGTGGGGATACCCGGAACCATATACAAGGGATCTAATGATTTCTATATTAGGGATTGCGGTTTCATCAAATGATAAGCTGGTTGGCAGCATGCGAAGGGTTCTGGAAACTCTTGCAAAAAACCAGACACCCCGGGGTCATATTCCTTCCCTTGTACATGACGGGGAGGACCGTGGTGCAAGTGACACAACTCCATTGTTTCTGATTGCAGTAAGCATATATAGAAGAGTAACCGGCGAAAATGACTTTCTTTCTGATGCAGTGAGTAAGGCGCTTACCTGGATGGAATATCAGAGTCCCTCTGACAGGCTGCTGGTTGCTCAACAACCAACAAGTGACTGGCGTGATGAACAGTGGGTAACCGGATACGGCCTTTTTGTTAATACGCTGATGTATAGTTGCTTACGACTATTAGGGTTTCACGCCAAGGCAGATATGATGAGAAAAGAAATGAGCATGTTTACTGTAACAGCTGAAGCTCAGCATCGTCATGTCCATGAGGGACTTGTGGTAAAGCATAAACCCTATTATGCTTTCTGGTCATACAAAATCCACAGCAGCGAAAGATTTGACCTGCTAGGTAACAGTCTCGCCATACTTTCCGGAATTGCATCTCTATCAAGGGCTGAAGCTATGGTATCATGGATAGAACAAGAGTGCAGGGTAATGCAAAACAAAGGTGAACTGGCAATTGATATGCCACCTAATTTTTTCCCCTATATCAATCCCCGGGATCCGGACTGGCGATCAAGATACAAAAAATTTAACATGCCCGGAGAATATCATAATGGAGGGATATGGCCATTTATTTGTGGATTTTATGTTGCTGCGCTCGTTGCTGCCAAAAAGTTCAGACTGGCAGAGAAGAAGTTTTTAACTCTCACCAAAATAATTAAGGTTTCAGGAACCGGCAAAACTGAATTTGGCTTTAATGAATGGATTAAAGCCCAGGACGGGAGACCTATGGGACAGGACTGGCAGACATGGAGCGCCTCAATGTATCTCTATGCAGCAAAATGTGTTGAGGAGAAAAGAACTCCCTTTTTTGAAGAAATGCGGAGCTCCAAGGCCGGGACAAGTGATGCACCTTTCTGAACTTTTTTTCTGAACTCACCTGAAGAATAAATGATTACCAGTTTTATAAAAGCCAGATAAGTTTATAATTTATCAATACTCAGGAATATTATGTTACTTTATGTTCATAAACTTACATGCTCATATCATGTGGGACCTGATATTTCTTGCGGCAGGATTTATTTTGCTTATTTTTGGAGCCAACTATCTGGTTGATAATGCATCCGCTCTTGCTTCAAAGCTTCGAATATCAAATCTGGTTATTGGACTTACCATTATTGCATTCGGAACATCTTCGCCTGAGCTTGTTGTAAGTGTCATTTCATCTGTACAGGGAAATTCAGAAATTGCCATTGGTAATATTGTGGGAAGTAATATTTTCAATATAATGGCCATCCTGGGTATTTCTGCATTAATCCTTCCGCTTTCTGTAAAAAGCACTACTACGTGGATTGAGATACCATTATGTCTGCTTTCTGCATTGCTTATTTTTACACTTGCACATACCGGAACCGCAAATAAAACCGGATATTTAATGATAAGCAGAACAGATGGCTATATTCTTCTCATCATGTTTCTGGCTTTCGCATTATACAATTATCATTTATCAAAAAAAGGGGATATTTCTGAGGATATTAATGTAAGGCAGAAAAGTACAAGAAGGTCCGTTTTGATGATAATAGCAGGGCTTGCAATGTTAGTTGGCGGTGGAAGGCTTGTCGTAATATCTTCTGTAAACATTGCAATAGAAATTGGGGTTTCGGAAAGATTAATCGGGTTGACCATTGTTGCAACAGGCACCTCCCTTCCTGAACTTGTTACATCAGTTGTTGCTGCAATAAAAGGGAATACAGATATTGCTATCGGGAATATTGTCGGTTCAAATATTTTCAATGTTTTCCTGATACTCGGAATCAGCGCTGTTATCAATCCAGTTCCCCTGGTTCAGGGAACCAGCACAGATATACTGGTTAATATTTTTGCAAGCTTTTTACTATTTGCATTTATTTTTACCGGAAAGCAGAGGCAGATTGAAAGATGGGAAGGTTTGGTTTTTATTATTGCCTACCTTTTGTACATTGCATTAATTTTATTTTAGATTGAATATGAAGACAATAAGAAAAAAAGTAGGACTGCCTCCGGGCAGTCTTATATTTACAGGGAAACAGCATGCTGACAAGGTCAGGATAGATATAATAGACTACGATCCCGGCCAAATAAATGAATTGAATACCGAAAATATTGAACATTGTTTTCCATATAAAGATTCACCGACCAACACCTGGATTGACATAAAGGGTGTTCACGATGCCGACCAGATATCAAAGGTGGGTGAACATTTTGATATTCACCCGCTTGTGCTTGAGGATATATTAAACACCAACCAGAGGCCCAAGATTGAGGTTTTCGATCATTATATTTTCATCGTGTTAAGAATGCTTTCATATAATGAAGAAAAAAATATTGTCGACTCTGAACAGGTCAGCTTTATAATAGGTCGTAACTATGTTATTTCCCTCCAGGAGAAAGAAGATGATATTTTTGAACCCTTGCGTGAAAGATTAAGGAAGGGAAAAGGCAGGATAAGGACGATGGGAGCAGACTATCTGGCTTATGCCATACTTGATGTTATTACGGATAATTATTTCCTGATGCTGGAAAAGCTCGGGGAACAAATGGAGGCATTTGAAGAAAAACTACTTAAAGGGCCGGATCAGGAAACACTGAAACAATTATATGTTCTGAAAAGGGAGAATCTCCTTCTCAGAAAATCGGTCTGGCCTTTAAGAGAAGTCATAATGCAACTGGAACGTTCGGAATCGCCTCTGATAAAGAAAAAGACTTCACCGTTTTTGCGTGACCTGTACGACCATATTATCCAGATTATAGATACTGTGGAAACACACAGAGATATGACAGCCGGGCTTATTGAGCTTTATCTCACCAGCAATAGCAGCAGAATGAATGAGATAATGAAAGTCCTTACTATTATTGCAACCATCTTTATTCCACTGACCTTTATAGCAGGAGTATACGGAATGAATTTCGCAAACATGCCTGAACTGGAATGGCCATGGGCTTATTTTGCCCTGCTATTAGTTATGCTGGTTATCGGAGCAGGTATGCTGTTGTACTTCAGGAAGAAAAAATGGCTTTAAGGTTTTTTACTAAACAGCTTACGTCCATTCTTATAATAAAACGAGAGTTTGAATTCGCCGACCCGGAGGGTATGGGAATAGATTATTGCAGGAGTATTTTGTGTTTTATCATATTGCATGTTTACAAGTGATTGCAGGCCCAGGTGTTTTATCTGCTCTAATATTTCCAATTTCTTTCGATTATAGTTACTTTTGCATTCCCTGAAAACTAACTAATTTTAATAACTGAAATCCTCACAAATGCCCGACAAAGCACCAATTAAATTCTTTTCTGGCCAGGCATCTATGTATCTTGCCGATAAAATTGCCCGGAGTTATGGCATGGAACTTGGAAAATCTTCAGTCACACAGTTCAGTGACGGAGAGTTTCAACCATGCTACGATGAATCTGTTCGCGGCAGCGTTGTATTTATTATCCAGTCAACATTCCCTCCAACAGACAACCTTTTTGAACTGCTGCTCATGATTGATGCGGCAAAACGCGCATCAGCCTATAAGGTTGTTGCCGTTATTCCCTATCTTGGGTTTGGCCGTCAGGACAGAAAGGACAAGCCCAGGGTTTCAATAGGTGCAAAACTTGTTGCCGATTT
>SL_3KL_010_SEDDRAFT_10000322_pt1 | contig 37286 bp, 34 predicted proteins | sample SodLakKL_010_SED_2_FD_10381 | JGI IMG/M metagenome (IMG submission 10381) | reverse complement strand
GGTGCGGTGGCCGGTTTCGGGTTCCTCTCGCTTGCCGTGTTGATCTCAGGACAGTGGAAACCGGTACGGTTACTGCTGATTGCATTCATTTTTGCGATGTTCCGTGTCATTTCGGAGATACCCGATGAACTCATCGGCATTAAACATTTGAATCTACCGATGGAAATCTGGCGCATGATGCCTTTCCTTGCCACGTTGACGATTCTGGCCATCACGGCCAAAGGCAGTGCGGCACCACGGGCTGTCGGCGAACCGTTTGACGCCGGAAAACGTTGATATTCGCATAGAAATACAGATCTCGAAGGACCACGCAATTGCTTTCAACCATTGTGCGGTCCTTTTTGTTTTCAGTTTGCATGTCGGTTTATTTCGCGTGTCAATGTTCGTTTGATGTGTTATCATATAATGACTAAATACCAGAGAAGAAAGGTGTCGTGTCTATGGATTTTGATGCATTTTCACAAGCGGTTGTTTTCGGTTATATTGCCGGTTCGTTGATCATGGTTATCTTTCTTTTGCTCTTATATATTAAAGACAGGACCCATTATCTCCTCGCTTTCTTGATGTTTTGGACGATATTGCTTGTTGCCTACGCCATGTTGTATACCGCCTTGAAAACAGATTATGTGTTCTTCGCTGGTCTATACTTCGTCCTGATTGTAATCGCGATGCCGTCTTTGGTGATGGCTAGCATTGAAATGGCACAGAGAAAACTGTATAGAACGCATCGGCTACTGCTTTATGGTAGTGCCCCGTTTGTTATCATCCTTTCGATACTGTCCGCTTCCGAATTTGTCCGCGGACTGATCGTCTTCGGTTATACGGGATTATTGTTCATCGGTGCCGGTGGCATCGCGTTGCTTGATAAGCGGCTATTCCTGCGATTGTTCGGATATGCCGCATTGCTCACCGGTTTGTTGAATCTGACCTTTCCGTTTCTCGCAGTCAGGCATATGCCCCTGTTTCACGGTTTTTTGTCGCTAAGCGGTGGGTTGATGGCTTTAAGCGTCCTCTTGGCACACGTGAGTACGCAACTGCATAGCCAACAAACGGAGAACATCTCCTTGCGGCACGACAACATCCACGATAGTTTGACGAAAACAAAAAACCGAAACTATCTTGATCATATGGCTTTATTGCTTGATCAGGATACAACTGCTAATTATAGCTTGCTCGTGTGCGATTTGAACAACTTGAAAGAAATCAACGATAAGCACGGTCATCTGATTGGTGATAAGTTGATCAAGACGGCGGCCGAGGTTTTGCTTGAAGCCTTTTCGATAGATGCGGTCTGCCGGTTCGGTGGGGATGAGTTCGTGGTGATATTGAAAGACCACGATTACGATCAGGCCCTTAAAGCCAAGGACCATGCCAGCAGGCTTGCAGAAACGAAATCTGTCAAGGGATTCAAGCTTGAAATGGCTTTCGGTGTTGCGACAAGAAAACCAACCGAGACGTTCGTCGAAGTCTTCACCTGGGCGGAAAAACAGATGTACCACGATAAAGGCATCAAATCCTGAAGCCCTGACCGGTCATCCACGACCGGTTTTTTCATGGTCCATTTCCTTCTTCTCTTTTATAGATGTTTATGGTAATATCTTATTTGAAGGGTTAATTGGGGAGGAAAAAACATGAACAACGATCATAAGGAAATCCGGGACGCTTTTTTGGCCTACTTGAACGATTATTTTTCCAATAGGGATTATCCGAGAACCATTGCCCATTTCGGCAAGGACATCACAGGTTTCGGATCGTCCAAGGATGAAAACACCTACACGTATGCCCGATGCAAAGAAGCTTTCAAAAGGGATATAGAAGCGGCCCCTGAACCGATCCACTACGAAATCAGGGACTTGATCATCAAGACACCGAAACCGGGTGTGGGTCTACTATCGTGCGAGTTGGACATTGAAACGAAGATTCACGATCAGACGCTGCGTTTCAACCACCTCCGCTATACGCTGGCATTCACCAAACATGACAAGCGGTGGTATATCCAACACAAGCATCTTTCATTACCGAGCCGGGAAAACGATGATGACGAACCTTATCCCATCAAGGAACTTGAAAAGCGGAATATCGCCCTCAAGCGGATGGTCGATGAAAAGACCGAGGAACTGAACGCGTCACTTGAAAAAATAAAAGTTCTGGCAAACAGCGATTTTCTGACCGGCATCGACAACCGGCTCAAGATCGATGAGACGCTAAACGTCTTGATCGAACAAGCAAAAAAGGAAGACCGGACGTTCAGTGTCGTCCTGATCGACATCGACAAATTCAAGAAGATCAATGACGTCTATGGCCACCTGACCGGGGATGAGGTCATCATCAAGACCGCAGCCTTCATCCGGGATATGCACAAGACCTGTATCAGCGTCGGGCGCTGGGGCGGCGATGAGTTCATACTCGTCTTCGAGGATAAAGCGATTGATGAAACCCGTCTGATCGCTGAAGAACTGAGAGAAACGTACGAACAGCAACGCTTTTTGGAAGACAGGATCATCACCATCTCGCTTGGTTTGAGCCAGTATCAGAAAGGTGATACGATCGAAACGATCATCGCGCGGTGCGACAGAGCCATGTACGAGGCTAAGAAAAGTGGTCGTAACCGAGTTCGCAGCGCTTGGGGAAAAGTGTAAAAACAAAGCAGAACCCGAAAATCAATCAGGGCTCTGCTTTTTTGTTTTTAACGTGAGCGGCTTAATTGTTGGACCCTACGGTTATTCTACGTTGAGATAGATGATGATTTCGGTGGCTTCGGCATAGAGGTCACTTGTCTCCAGATAGATATTGACAACGGCTCCATCGGTGATGGCTTTAAGGTGACCAACTGTTTCAGTTTCATCGAACGCGGCCTGATTGATGTTCCAATCGGGATTGGCTTCGATGTAATCCACATAGTGGTCATATACCGTTTCAACGTCAACTTCAACACCATATATTCTCATCTGATTGCCGTTGTCGTCGAAGGCATCAAGCAGAATGCTGTCGGGATAACGCGGCACAGCTTCGATATCCTCGGCGTCTACAAGATCCTCTTCAGGCAAGTTCATTTGCGGATCTTCAGGATCGGTAACATCGGGAATCTCTTCGCTGAGCATGTGCATCATATCGATAATGATTTGATAGATGTTCAAATGTTCACGGTCAACGGGTTCGATCATATCCATGAACGCTGCACGCTCAGCAGGCGGTTCTTCGCTGTCAACCCCTGAGTCCTGAAGTGCGGCAAGGCTCATCGGTTCGGTGAAAACGGGTTCTTCGTTATAGGTGTATACCGGATTGATGTATAAGGCATCTTCTGTGATTTCGACCGTACTCAACTCGAAATCGATCGAAGGGATGCCGTAGAACAGTTGATGGTCCTCGCCGAGTGCCATGAAGGTATAGGTTCCTTTCGCCAAGCTTTTTTCTTCAACCAGGCTCACATAGTGCAACGATTCTTCAAGGATTCCCACCATGAAAAGTTCTTCCAATACCGCGTAGATATCCTTGGCATCATCGGGCACAACAATCTCGGCGCCTTCGGTGATGGTAAAGCTTAGTTCAAAGTTCTCAAATTCACCGGGTGTCTGTTCCTCGTTGAATTGCATCAAAAACTCTTGAAGATAAGGTTCAATATGGATGGAATCAGCTTCTGCCGGGGTGTGTCTCATGTCAATTCGAAACGCATCGAGCGCTTCAATGGTCGTAATGATTTCTTCATATTCCGGCATATCGACAATATCTTCATATGGCGGCATTTCCGCGTCCACCTCAGCATCATATAATATCATGTATATGTCTTCGAACAGATCCTCGAATATGATTTCCATCGCTTCACTTGTGATCATAACTGTTGTAAGCATATCATGATTGTTTACAATCTCGGCGTCAACTTCCAAGGGTTCGATGCTCGAGAAATAGGCAAAATCATAATAGGCAATGAGCGTTTGTAGCTCCGCACGTACCGTCTGAAATGTCTCCGCATCGAAAGCGGCATCGTCAAATGCTTCATTTAGCGCCGAGACGAATAAAACATCGAATTCCTCCCGGAGCTCTTGAGGCACGGTAACGTGCAGAATATCGCTATCGAAAGCGAATAGTTCCCTGGCATCGATGGCTTCTTCGGCTTCAATCATATCCAGGATGAAACCGACATCGACGAACACTTCGTAAAACGTGTCGGTCTCGTTGATGATGATGTGAATCTCAACTTCATCTTCCGGTAGTTCGGGTGCGGCTACTGTCAATATGGTTTCAGACAGCAGGGACTCATCCTCTATTTTTCGCTGTATCAGGTTTGCACTGAATGTTTCTGTGTTCCCGTTGGTGGCGATTTCGGCAAGAAACGCGACTTCAATCCTCAAAGCCGCGGCGTTTTCAAACGCGGCGAACATCGATTCAAGGTGTGTCAGATCCCCCTCGAAGTCTTCAAGCGCCGCCAAAGCGGCCAGTTCCGCTTCTGTTACGAATACTGCCGTAATGAAATAATCATCATCCATGGTCAAAACCACACTGGTCTCGGTGCTAAGAACAGCACCGGTGGTATCATCCTCGAAGTGCAAGAAAGCATAACCGTCGGGGACGGTGGTTTCGACGGTGACTTCTTCACCATCTTCATATGGACCCTCCGGGGTAATCGTGATCTGGGCGTCATCATGATTGCTGCTGACTTCCAGATTGAAGCTGTCCGTTTCGGATGCATAGATGGCAATCAAATCTTGATCCATCTCCGCTGTGAACGTGTAGCTGGCATCGGTGCTGATCACATCACCGGTCGCGACATCCTCGTAGTGTACAAAGACATAATCATCAACTTCAGGCGCCGTGATGGTAACTTCCGTGCCTTCAGCAACAGACACAGCCGGTTCAACGGTGATGGTCACATGATCGATGTTGGCTGCCACACTCAGTTCGACTTGCTCCGGATCCGTATCACAAGCGGCGATCACCACCGATGTGATGAACAAAGCAATAACAATGGCTAGTCTTTTCATGCATATCCTCCCCTTTAACTAGAAATCAAAATGGTTTCCGGAATTCCGGAAACCATGATTTCAGAAGATGCTTGACGGCTGGGTCCATCCACGTGAAAGGTTCCGGCATTCCGGTCTTTCACCCATATTTTATCAAGTCTGAATGATATTTCAAGTTGAATGCTGTTGTGTGGATGAGAGCTGCGACAACCATCATTGCACATTTGCTCGGCTGATGAGGGGATGACGCCTGGTCTGTTTCGGGGGTAAAGGGCAGTCTAGGTACTGGTGAGTTCATTGAAATACGCCTTGGTCTCCCCGTAGCCCAACCGCATGAGTCGTTCGGTCTGTTCTTTGCTGAACTTGAGGATTTTACCCATCTTCAAACCCGTGTGTCTGATTTCGTGAAAGGTTATATCGGGATGGTCTTTCTTCTCTTTGGTTATCTTGCCGCGTCCTCTGTGCAGGTGCACCACGATGATGACATCACAGCCAGCTTTTATCAGCGGTGTCACAGGCACATTGTCATACATGCCGCCGTCGTAGCACTTGTTGTCGTCGATGGTAACGGGTGAAAAGAAAATCGGAATCGAACAGGAGGCTACAACCGTCTGTTTGACCATATCGAAAGGTAGTTTATGGGCTGCCATGTACCTGACTTGTGAATCTTTTTTGATGTAGTGGCTGTAGGTGGCTTTGAAGATATCGGTGAATTTGCCTTTGGCCGGACCGGCCTGGGAGATGGTGATATAGACTTCTTGTTTCTTGAGTTCTTCGAAATCGATTGTCTGGAACATTATGTTTTCGAAGACATCCATGGAATAGATGCCTTGTTCGATATCCGGAACCCAGCCGGTTTTGGTTCTTTCGGCACCTTCATTACGGGAAAGCGTATTCCCATCGGGCAAGGAATACCAGACATCTTCCGCGGCCTTGATGCCTCTGGAAGCGATGACGATGGCGTTGGCGGCACCGATCGAGGTGCCGGCGTAAGCTTTGATGTCCTTGAAGATGCCCAGTTCATCCAATGCCTGCATCGCACCGATCTGATACCCGCCACGAGCGCCACCGCCACTGAAACAGATACCGAGTTTTTTAGCTTTAATCACTGTCATCCCTTCCTTTTCCGATTGTAAGTAAACTGTGAAAATTCCTAATTATCATTGACCGTGTTTCTTGAGGGTGATCACGCCTGAACAATGGCTGAGCGGTTGGTATTCTACCGAGAAATACCGTGTGATATCACCGTTCTTGTAGTGTGATACAAGCGGGTAGTGTTCTTCGGTGTCCCAAGCGGATGCATATCTCGCTTTCAGTCTTGAAAGCGTCTGTGCGTCTTTTGCCATGACATCGCCGATGAGAATTAGACCTTCATGACTCAGATACTCTTTCAGCTTCAATAGGAGTCGCGTTTGTGCCTCATAGGTCAGATGATGGATGCTATAGCTGAAGATAACCACATCGTAGACCTCGGTTGTTAGCGTTTTGGTGAATGTCTCGAAAGCGGCGTGATGTAATTTCGCATCCGGCAGTCTTTCCTGCGCAACTTGTATCATGTTCTTTGAAAGATCGACACCGGTGATTGCATGGCCGCTTTCATAAAGTGCCTTGCTGATAGTGCCTGTACCGATGCCCATCTCCAAAATTTCTTTTACACCCTGGGCAAGGGTGGTGTTGAAAATCGTGCGTTTGATGTCCGTATAGCCCGCAAAGGGATAGCGGTCCTGTGCTTCTGTTTCCTTGACGGCGCGATCGTAGGTAGTTGCCCATTGATCGAATAAGGTTTGCATTTCTTTTGATTTGATGGTTTCACTTCCTCAGATCTATTTATGGACCATACCAGGTAAACCGGTTGGCGATGAGTGTTGCCACATTCAAGGCAAGCAACACAAACAGAATGGTGCCTGTGTATAGATGTAGCCAGCGGGGTTCTAATGCAATCTGTCGCATGAAGATTCCGAAAAGTGCCCAGTTGAAGACAAGGACGAACAGAATATCCCTTTCAAAATGGATTATGAGTCCGCATAAAACAAGGGCAGCCACAAGCACAACCACAAAATAGAAGGCTTCAGGTAGGATCAGGTTGATGCCGGATGCCTTCAAGGCGATGGTGATGTTGGCGATGACAGCGACACTGACCCAGCCGAGATAAAGACTAACGGGGAGGCTCAGGACCAGGTTGCTCCTATCGACGTTCTGATAGGCCACTAGTAACGACAGCAACAATAACACTAGAATCAGGCTGGATGCGATGGGTCTATCCATGTGCCAAAATACCAACCAAAGCATGTTGAGAAAACAAGAAACGATGAACGCGATGACAAACATGGTTGTTTTTGTCTCATGTAACGATACCAGCGGTAAAGCGAGTAGCCGGATGACCATAAATAATAGCGCAAGATAGATGATTGCCCAGATGCTGAAGGTGAAACCCGCAGGTGTGAAAAGGTTCGGATACTTGGCGCTGATATCACCGGTGGTACGGTTAAACAGTGGCAAAGCGTTGGCCAGCGTGTTCAAGGCAAGCATGCCGAGATACGCCGTCAGAACGAAAACTTTTAGAATAATTGCCGACATGTCATTCCTCCTTCGATACTACCAGGGAAGCGGATTTCCGTCAATTTCATCATCATAGAAGCGCATGAGTTTTTCTTTCAGTGCGGCATCAAGCGGCTGTTCGATCGACCTCAGATGCTCGGAAAGTTGTTCGGTCGTGCGGATGCCAGGAATCACGGTCGTTACCGCGTCGAAAGACAGGATGAAGTTGATCGCATAGGGTGTGAGCCGGTCCGAACCGACAAGTTTTTTCAGTTTGTCACACAGCGCATGTCTTCGTTCGAGATCGTCTTTGGTCCATCTGGAACGAATGTCGGTAAAGACCATATCCTTGTGGTATTTTCCACTCAGCCATCCTGAATCGAGCGGTACTTTGATGATAAGGGCGATGCGTTTTGCCTTGATCCGGTCGAAGTGTTCGCGGGTACTTTGACTGAAAATGTTGAAAAGCAATTCGATGACCTCGATGTCATCGCGCTTGAGCGCAAGCGACAGTTCCTCCGGTGTATCGACACTGACACCATAGGCTTTGATGATGCCTTTTGCTTTCAAGCCGGATAGGATATCAAAGTGTGCGGTTTCTCCTTTTAAAATCGAGGGATCGGGGTTATGCAGCAACACCGAATCGAGATGGTCGGTCTGCAGGCGTTTCAGACTGCCTCGGATGGATGGTTCGATTTTTTCGGCGTTGAAGTCGATGGTGCCATCGGGATGATGGCCGAATTTCGTGTTGATGACGACATCATTTCGTTTATCACCGAGCGCTTTACCTAAAATGGTTTCACTTCTACCATGTGCATAGTTCGGTGCGGTATCGAAGAAATTGACGCCGCCTTCCAACGCCGCGTTAACAAGCGCGATGCCGGTTTCTTCACTCATGGTCTTCCCGTGTGCGGTGTTGCCGAGCGGCCACGCACCGAAACCGATGCGGCTGACCATGACATTTTGTTTTCCATACTGGCGTTTTTGCATATTCAACATCCTTTCAATGCCTGGGTATCCAATGCTAACCTTAAGGGATTCATATCTCCTATTTTACTTGAAAATGTGTGATTTTTCCATGAATTGTGGAAATTAAAGCCCGCATTCGCTTATAATGGGTGTATGTTGTTTCTGGAGGATGAGCAGATGGAAAAATTATTGATTATGGGTGGTTCCTATTTTATCGGCAAGCATGTCGTGGATACGCTTAAGGATCGTTACGACACCTATGTCTTGAACAGAGGGTCGCGTTCCTTGAATGATGATCGTGTCACGGAACTCGTCTGTGACCGCAACGATCATGCTGCGCTGAAACGGATCTTGCAGCCGCACGTTTTTTCTTACGTCGTCGACATATCGGCTTTCAACGGCGAACAGGTGAACGGCCTTTTGTGCGCCTTGGACCTACCCGCTTTGAAACGCTACGTCTTCATCAGTACGAGCGCGGTCTATGACATTCATAAGGCTAAAGTCCCCTTCAGAGAAGAGGATGCGCTCGGCGGGAATTCGCCTTTCAAACAATATGCTCAAAACAAGATCATCGCCGAAGCGATTCTGAAAGATACCCTGGATGCGGACAAACTTACCATCTTCCGTCCACCTTTCGTTTATGGCGAGGACAACTATCTTTTGAGAGAACGCCTCTTCTTTCATCTGATTGAAAACGACCGGCCGATCTACCTGCCGAAGACGAACAACCACATCCATTTCGTCTATGTCAAGGACCTGGCAATGGATACCGCCAAAGCTTTGAAGGGCGTCATCCCGCCGGATATATACAATGTCGGTTACGATCATGCCCACACGTTCCAGGCGTATATCAACCTTTGCGCTTCGGTTGTGGGCAAACCCGCGATCATCAGGGCCGTCGACCATGAAACCCTCCCCGTGAAACTGCAGGATTATTTTCCTTTCTTCGCCTATGACAATGTCCTGTCGGTCAAAAAGATCAAAGCGTATGCCAAGGAAGACACACCGATTAAAACAGGGCTTGAAAACGCCTACCATGATTATCTGGCCATCCGCGAGACGTTCGCGCTGCCCGAGAAAATGGTGCAGGCGCGTCAAAAGATTGCCACATGCCTAGATGACGCAGGTGGTTTTTAAAATGACGGATACCCATGATTATGAACAAACGAAATCATTCTGGAATACACGGTTCAAGGCGATACCCGTCCACCGTTTCACAAGTGAACGTTATGGCAATAAACTTCTGGATGATGCGCTTGACTGGCTCATCGAGAACGCAGATAGGATCCTCGATTTCGGCTGTGCGCCCGGCACACTGCTCGGCTTGTGCGCCATGCGTAAAAAAGCCGATTATCACGGCATCGATATCTCGAGCGCCGGTATCAAAAAGGCAACATTGACCTTCCAGGAAAACAAACTGGAGACCGGCACATTCAGCTGTGGCGGCGTCAAGCGTCTCCATGAATACAAAGCCGGTTCTTTCGACGGCATCATTCTTTCCAACGTCATCGACAATCTCACCCTCACCGATTGTGCCGAGGTACTAAAGGCGACCAAACGCCTTTTGAAACCCGGCGGCAAGGTCTTGCTCAAACTGAACGACTATCGCGACGCGCATGCCCTTAAGGCCTATGGGACGAAAAGCATCGCCGGCGACTTACACGAAGAGACATCCGGTCTTTATCTCATCAACCGGACAACGGCCACTTGGGAAACCATCTTGAAAAACGATTTCGAAATCGTCAAAGCCGAACCCATCACCTTTGAACCCCACGGCATCACGAACCGGTTGTTTCTGTTGAAACGCAGGTGAATGTAGCAAGATCACACCTTGAAAAAACAAAAGCCCGTCACCGGGCTTTTGTTTTTATAGAATCTACTATCCGTGGGCTTAACGGAATATGTTTCGTGTGTCAACCATCATCTGTTCATGGTATTTGAAAATGTCTGTTTTCCAAGAAAGATAAAGATATAGGCTGTCTGGACCCACGGTCTTGTCAAAGACTGTTATAATGAAGATAACCCTAATGGATGAAGGTGATTGCATGTTTAAGAAAAAATCGGATATCGCATTGGTCGGCATTGCGGTTATGGGCGAGAATCTCGCTTTGAACATGGCCGATAAAGGTTATCAGGTCATCGTATCCTCACGGAAACAAGATACGGTGGACCGTTTTTTAAACGGTCGGGCCAAAGATAAACCCATCCGCGGCACAACCGATATGGAGACACTTGTGAACGATCTGGCGAAACCACGTAAGATTCTTCTGATGATCAAAGCGGGGAAACCCGTCGATATGGTGATCGAGAAGCTTCTACCGCTTTTGGATGATGGCGACATCATCATTGATGGGGGCAACTCCAATTATGAAGATACGACCAGACGCACCCGGTATCTAGCGGAAAAAGGTATTCATTTCGTCGGTACGGGGGTTTCTGGTGGTGAGGAAGGTGCATTGACCGGCCCTTCGATCATGCCGGGAGGCGCCAAGGCTGCATGGCCACACATCAAGGAGATCTTCCAGGCAATCGCGGCGAAGGTCGAAAACGGGGAAGTGTGCTGCGACTGGGTCGGTCCCGAGGGCGCCGGACATTTCGTCAAAATGGTCCACAACGGCATCGAATATGGAGACATGCAGCTGATCAGCGAAGCCTATTTTACGATGCGAAGGCTGTTTGATCTTTCTCCCGATGCGCTCGGCGACATTTTTGCACAGTGGAACGAAACAGAACTCGATTCCTACCTGATCGAAATCACCGCCGAGATCTTGAAAGTGAAGGATGAAGACGGCACGCCGCTCATCGATAAGATACTCGACAAGGCCGGGCAGAAAGGTACCGGTAAATGGACGGTCGTTGCTTCTTTGGATCATGGCATCCCGCTTTCCTTGATCGGCGAGTCGGTTTTCGCGCGTTTCTTGTCGGCTTTGAAGGATGAACGCGTTAGTGCCAGCAAGGTTCTAAAAGGCACACCAATACGGTTCGATGGGGATAAGGATACTTTCATAGAACATCTACGCAAAGCGCTTTATGCGGCGAAGATCATTTCCTACACCCAAGGTTATCAGCTGATGCGCCAGGCAGCCATCAGCAACGCGTGGGATCTCAATTACGGTGGCATCGCGCTGATGTGGCGTGGCGGCTGCATCATCCGTTCCAAGTTTCTCGCCGATATCAAAAAGGCCTACGACAATAACCCAACTCTCAAGAACCTTCTGCTCGATCCGTTTTTCACCAAAACCATCGAATCGATGATTCCGAGTTTGCGTGAAGTCGTATCCACGTGCGCTCTAAACGGCATTCCAACCCCGGCGATGTCGGCGGCGCTCAGCTATTTCGACGGCTACAGAACCGGAACCTTGCCGGCACATCTGTTACAGGCGCAACGGGATTACTTCGGTGCCCATACGTATGAGCGGGTTGATAAACCCCGGGGAGAGTTTTTCCATACCAACTGGACCGGTAAAGGGGGCAAAACTTCCTCAACCAGCTATGATGCATAGTAATAGACAACAAAAAGCGGGTCACACCAATTCTGGTGAACCCGCTTTTTTTGTGTGTTCGACGCTTTGTCCGCTTGTGCCGTTACTCTGTTTCTTCGTCATATGTTGTCAGGGCCATAATTGTCTCGATGACCGCAGCGTCCTGATCTTCATATGATTTGGCGGGGTCGTACCCAGGTACGATATCGAGGGCGTAGGCCCAAAGCTCGCCGTTCGTGTCAAACGATGCCTGGACGAGATAAGGTATGTCCAGCAGGACGGTGTCCTGCTTGGAAAGTGGCACACAGGCCGGCCTTCTGTCGATGTTTTGTGAAATTTGCATCACGCCGCCGGATCCGGCGTCTTCGCGAAAACTGTTCAACGACTGAAACCGGTAGGTGAAGGTGCTGATGCCGTGGGTGGTATCAAGGTTGAACACATGGAAAGGGACATGTTCTTCAAGGTCGGTGAAGATGAGCAGCTCGTATACCTCGATGTCGAAGTTTTCATTGGCATGCTCGCTTTCCAGATTCATCTTTAGCGAAGCCCAGTAATAGCATTCGATGTTGATGCGGGTCAAGGTCGGGCGATTGCGGTAGACGCGGTCGCCGTCAACAACCAGATACAGGGCACCGAGGATAAATAGCGTCGTGATCAGAAGCCGGACACTATATTCCCTGAACCACATCAGATCGGGCTTGGCGCGCAGGATGATGTTCAGTAGCCAGCCGAGCACGAAAAGTGCACCGACGACCATGAAGAGAAACAACCGCAGAAATAGCAGCCGTCCGGTGGTGAAGGCTGCCTTGTCATACGGCAGCAACCAGATTTCAAAAGCGATCAGGGGGACAACGATGACGATGAACAGACTGGCTATGAGCCAGCCACGTTGGTTCAACATGATGGTCTCCTATAGTTTATTCGGCCTCGCAAGGCCGTCATGTCTATTATAGCAAACCCCGTTGCCATCACGATAACTTTTTTTACAATTTTCTCTTAACCATCCCGCAGCGTGCAGAAAAAAAGGATGTGCAAGGCACATCCCCATTCATATGGTTTCAAGTTCAACGCCGAGCCCATGGACGACCCGATTGACATAGTTGAAGTATGCGGTTATCTGGTTGGCTTCCAGGATGGCCGCGTCATCAAGACCGAATCCCCGTAAGGTTTCGATATCGGTTTCGGTGATTTTATAGGCGGTCTTGGTCAGTTTTTCGGCGTAGGCGCACAGGGCCTGTTCTTTTTCAGACAACGCTGCCGTGGTGTAATCCGCCGCGACTTGTCGCATCAAGGTTTTATCCGACGTGACGGCGAACAGTGATTGTGCGTGATGTGTCACGCAATAGGGGCATTCGTTGGCGGCCGAGACCACCACACCGATCATTTCCCTTTCCTTGCGGGAGAGTCGGCCGTCTTTGAACATGATGGTTTCATACAGCTGCATGTGCGCTTCTAAGATCTCGGGATTCAGGCTGTGGACTTTGAGGACGTTGGCGGTTGGTTCGCCGGTCCGCTTTTCCGCGGCCTCATAGATTTTTCTAAGTTTCGGGTTTTGTTGCGGATCGAGTTCTTTGATGTATGCCATTGGTCGCCTCCTATAGGGTTAAGACGGTTTCGTTCTTCAGACGTTCACTCAGCAGGACGCCGGTATATGCGACGGTGATGCCGCGTGCTTCCAGTGCTGCGGTAAGATTGAGATCATCGGCGCACTTCTTGCAGGCATACACGGCGATGCCGCTGTTGAGCATCTTCTTGATCGCATCACCGAGCTACTTCTTCTCGATGACTTTCTCCTGGGAGGGTCCCCAGATGATAAGGGTCACCCCGTCCCACCAGTTCTGCGTTTTCGCGTTTAGAACGTAGGGAATCACAAGTTCTTTACCGCGTAAGCAAGATATAGACGTCTGTTCATGGTATCACCTTGTTATCAGGATGTTTCCATCATACCACGTAATGGTTTGCATGTCTTGTCAGCTACCCGCGGGACAATCGGGCTGCCTTGTTTTTCAAGTTGATGATTTCCCCGACATCCTTGTCGCCTCTTCCTGATAGGTTGACGATGATGATGTTGTCTTTGGGTAGAGTCGGGGCGCGTTTGATCACTTCGGCAATCGCATGGGCGCTTTCGATGGCGGGAATGATCCCTTCCAGTTTCGAAAGCCGGTAGAAGGCATCGAGCGCTTCTTGATCGGTGGCGCTTGTGTATGTGACCCGGCCGGTTTCTTCTAAAAATGCATGTTCGGGGCCGACGCCGGGATAATCAAGCCCGGCCGAGATGCTGTATACGGGGCTGATGGTGCCATCTGCTTCTGTCAGGACTTTCGTCTGCATGCCGTGGATGATGCCGGGTTTTCCCAAGGTCATGGTCGCCGCGTGGTCCTTGGTCTTGAGCCCTTTGCCGGCCGCTTCGACCCCGATGATGTTCACGGAGGATTCTTCAAGGAAGTCGGCGAACAGGCCGATGGCGTTCGATCCCCCACCGACGCAAGCGATCAGATAATCGGGCAAGGTGTTTTCCTGGTCGATGATCTGTTGTTTTGCTTCTTCACCGATGATTTTCTGGAAATATCTGACCATGGAAGGATAGGGATGGGGGCCGACGGCACTGCCGATCAGAAAGTAGGTATCATCAAGTCTTTCAATCCATTTGCCGATGGCATAGTCGACTGCGTCCTGAAGTGTCATCGTTCCTTGCGAGACACCGGTGACTTTCGCACCGAGCAGTTCCATCCTGTGTACGTTGAGCGCTTGTCTTTTCATGTCGGTGGTGCCCTGGAAGATTTCACATTCCATCCCGAACAAGGCCGCGGCGGTCGCGGTCGCCACACCGTGCTGACCGGCGCCGGTCTCGGCGATGATGCGTTTTTTACCCATGCGTTTGGCTAGAAGAATCTGACCGATGGTGTTGTTGATCTTATGGGCCCCTGTGTGGTTCAAGTCTTCCCGCTTGAGATAGATTTTGGCACCACCGAGCGTTTCAGTCAGATTTCTTGCGTAGTAAAGCGGGCTTTGGCGGCCGACATATTGCTTGAGGTAGTAGCGGTATGCCTCTTTGAAGGATGGATCCTGTTTTGCGGCTTCGAAAGCTTGTTCAAGTTCCGCTAGTGCTTTTAGTACCGGTGGTGGTACATGTTGTCCACCGTAGGTTCCGAATTCTGTTTTCATGGTATTGCCTCCTTTTTTTGTATAAAAAAGTCCTCCACACTAAAGATAGTGTAGAGGACGAATAAACAAATATCGTGGTGCCACCTCAGGTTCCGCTTGAGAAAAAAGCGCTCGTTTCAGGTACAATCATACCCTCGTTCTGTAACGGGAACACCCGTGATGCCCTACTTGGTTCAAGCATCCTCTCGTGGAACCATTCGCACAGCTTTTATCTCCGGTTTGCACCTACCACCGGTTCTCTAGGCATAAAAGGAATGTGTTACTTCATCCACTCAATGATTTGTGAAAATATTAACGCAGTCGGGTATCGTTGTCAAGCATAAAAACGAAAGGTCGACGATGAAACCGTTTTTAAGTGCTTAGTTTGTTCTTCTTGCGACATAAGCGAACATCTTCGGTCCGGTGTGGATGCCCAAAACAGGCGTCAGGGCTGATAATCTCAACCGTTTGATGTTCAACTCTTTTTTGAGTTTTTCACCCAGGTCCTTGGCTTTTTCCAGCCCGTCACCGTAGTGGATGGTAAGCTCGATCAGCTCGTCGTTGAATTTTTCAACCAGCAGTTTTTTCATGTTCAAAAGCGCACGTTGGATCGATCCGATGCTTTTGGACAAGGTGATGTAGACACCTTCATCGTTGACGGTGATGATCGGTTTGACCCGCAGTAGATTGCCGACGGTGCCTTCGACTTTGCCGATGCGACCGCCCTTTCTGAGATACTTGAGCGTATCGATGGTATAAATGGCGATGGAATCCTCATAGCGCAATGTGTCAAGCGCTTTGATGATTGTTTCCGGTTTGCTGCCTTTCTTGGCGAGGTTCAACGCTTCTTCCACAAGATAGCCTTGTGCACTGCCAAGGGTTTTGGTGTCATAGTGGGTAATGTTAAGCCCTTTGTAATCTTTAATGAGCAGACGCATGGCATTGAAGGTTCCGCTCAAGCCTGAGGAAATGCTGATGATGATGACCTGTTCATATTCCTTCTTCTTGATTGTATCGAGCATTTTGGTGAAGTCATCCATACTCGGGAGGCTGGTGGTGAAGTTCTTCTCATCAATTTGTTCGTATACTTCCTCGGCGCTGATTTCCACTTGATCGCGGTACTGTTTGTCTCCCGATAGGATCATCAGGGGCAAGACATAAAGATGGGCCTCTTTCTTGACGAAATCTTTTGATAGATTCGCGGCGGAATCGGTAATGATGGCTGTTTTCATAGATTTACACTCCTTATTTTTTTTGGAGAAATGGTGGGGTTTTATGATATCATACACTAACACATTTGACTTTCTTGTTCAATGTATTAGCCCTATTTCCGATTGGTATTCGAACCAGTTGAACGGGGCTGGGTTCGGCTTGTCGGGATGGTTCATCTGAAGGCCTTTGCAAAGAAAAAACCTCTAAACGGTGTGTTTATAGCGGATAGCGATATTCCTTGCTGTTGTTGTCATCGATGATTCTTCCGGTGAAGGTAAAACCGAGGGATTCCCAGTAAGCACCCTGATCGTCACTGCTGAGATAGATGGCCTTCACGCCATGTGACTCGAAGTACTGTTTGGTGATTTGAAAAAGGTGTCTACCGTAGCCTTGTTTTCTTTTTTCCGGGATGATGTAGAATTCCCGGATATCGCCCGCACCGTGGTGCATGCACCAGGGATGGGACACGTCGTCGATTTGAAACAGGCAAAAACCGATCGGCCGGTCGGCCTGATGCAGCAAGATGATTTCAAAGCCGTAGGCGGTTTTGTCTTTGGCCATTTGGACGAACCCTTCATCCGGCATTTTCATACCGAATTCGGAGAAATAGGCTTTGAAGAGTTTTTTGAACGGCTCTTCTTCTGGAGATGTGAGCCAGATTGTTTTCACGTCAAGCATGGAAGTACCTCTGGTCTTCTAAATTTTTTTGATTTCATATGCTATTAGTGGTCTATCTATTATAACATGATATGGCGCTATTCTAAGCATAGATTGTGTATATGGTGTCAATTGCACTTTTTTAAAGAGTGTCGCCGCATCGCGATCCAAATGATCATGATATAATGGTTTTATCAAGGAGGTGTTGCAATGAAGAAGATTGTGTTGATGGCATGCATGGTGTTTTTCGTTTTCACGTTACAGGCCTGCAATGGTAACGATCTGAACGATCGCAACGACGGCAACAATGATCACGACATTGATTTGCGGTCGTTCACTCTGGACGAACTGAGCGAATATGACGGTAAGGAAGACCGCGATGCCTACATCGCCGTTGACGGATACGTCTACGATGTTTCCGATTCCGCTCATTGGACCGATGGGATCCATCAAGGTAAAATCGAGGCCGGCCAGGATCTGACCGAGGAGATCGATACGATTTCACCACATGGTAGAAGTGTGTTGGATAACGTCCCTAGAATCGGTGTCCTGATTGAGGATAACCAAGCAGAAGAGTAAAACGTTTTTCGAAAGCAGCCGTATCACACAGAAGCTGTTGTTTGGCTTGATCTTGTTTCTTGAAACAGTGTTTTCTGATGGCTCCGTTTCAAGGGATGATGCTGGTTCGACGAAAAGCAAAAAAATGTTGTCACCTGACAACATTTTTTTATGGCGTAACAAATGTCATTTCTTGTAAAAGGGGTTGTTGGTCTTATAATCGCCGTAATCGGTGCGAAAGGCCGCATACTGTATGTAGACGGTCTTTTGGATGAAAACGACCATGATGATGGCAATGCCGATGATGATGCTATGTACTTCCTGTAAAATCAATGCCGAGGAAATCGGGATGACAATCGTGCCGAGTGCGCTTGCGGTATCCAGATCGTTGATGAACAGTTGCAGGATGATGGTTAGGATAAGATATAGCACGAAGACAACGGGGGTGTAGATGAGTAGCCCCCCTGACAGGATGGCGATGCCAAGACCGTTTCTGATACCGGTGATCGGGTTGAAGTTGTGCCCGATCAAAGCGATGAGCAACAAGAGCATCGGCAGAAAATGCCAGGTACCAAGATAGATAGCCATGAGGACAAGCGATGCGCCTTTAAGGACATCGAGCAACAGCATCATGAAAAAGGCGGGCTGTTTGATGTTTTGCAGCATTTTAACTGCTCCGATGGCATCCGAACGTACCGCTTCCAGATTGTCCTTGTTCATAAGAAAACCAAGCAGTTTTTCGTTCGGCATCATCCCGATCAGATAGGCAATAAGAAGCAGTCCGATGTTCATGGTTCCATCCCCTTTGATATTCGGATTGTCAGGATGTATTATACCATAACTGCCTCAGGATTTGAAACCTAAGATAACATGAATGCGTCGTTGAGGATGGTCGTCGAATACAAAAAGAGGACGTCTTGGTCGTTGAAGTCGATGTATGTGTCCAGTACCGTATGGGAGACGAACCTGAGATCGATCAGGGTTACCGAGGCATAGCCTTCCGCCAAGAGCGGTGCCAGCGCGGTCATGTAGGAGTCGCCGAAGACAATGAGTTCCTTGTCGGTGGTGCTGGTGGGGTTCTCGATTCTGCGAAGAGCCATCTGACCGCCAAGGAAGACGTTGTAGGGATCGATGCTTTCAAGACCATCCAGATCGTAGACGGGCAGGCGGTTTTCGTTTTGGAGCTCGAAAGCTTCCAAAGCGGCTATGGTCGGATTCATCAGCAGTCTGATGGTGTCTTTCTCCAGGGGCAAGGCGGCCTGACCGTAGTAGGAACCGGCAAAACCGGCGTGTGTGTGATAAACCGTATGGGGCACACCCGGTGCCTTGATGCCGAGGTGGTCGAAGAGATGGCGCGAGAGGTCAACATGCGCTTCTTGTCTCAGGTGGTGGTCGGTCCTGTAATAATCATCCAGGCTCAAGGTTTCGAACACATCGATGTATGTGGCGCCTGTGATGTTGGCGTGAAGCAAGGATATCAACCGCGGATAATCATACTGGAGATGGTGGCTTTGCGGTGCGGTGAAGTGGTTCTTATCGGGGATGACGCCATAATGGATGGCCATGCCCTCAAGATGGGTCTCGATGATGGTGGAAAACAGATTTCCCGCATACCTCAAAGCGGCAGGATTCAAGCGGTAGTCCATTTTGATGAGGTGGTCACCGTGGCGATAGATGCCGTTGATGTCCTGCTGGTTGAACAACCGTGTTCTTGTCAAAGCGTTGATCATCCGAAACCGCTCCCGGTAGGTGAACTGATCGAGCGAATACTGTTCGAGCTTCTGGTAGTAATCGCCATCGAAGATGTCCGATTGATCCGGAATCGGCCGTTGTCTCAGCCTTCTTCTTTCGGCATCGGAATACGCCTGGTCGGGTGTGAGCAGCGTTGTGATCATACCTGTAAAGAGAAAGCCGACGAAAAGTACGGGGATGAGCATGTGTTTGATGGGTGTGGTCATGGATATGCCTCCTAGAATCTGAAATAGATGAACGGATTGAAAGACCCGTCGACGAGATTGCCGGTCACCAGTAAAAGCACGAGGATGTAGAAGACGGGTTCCATCATATCGGTGGCACGTCTCACGTGTGGGTATGTCCGCAACAGCTCGATGATCTTTGCAATAAGTGGTGTCGAGCCGATTACGCCGATCAGGATGATGCCGCTATAACTGATAAGATAATAAAGGGCTTCAGGACTCACCAACGGTACCGCCAGCAAGCCGAACATGCCGCCGAGATTATGAAGGCCTTCAGCAAGACTCTCAGCATTGAAGAGCACAAACCCGATCACAACCACGAACATGACATAAACATGTCGGATAATGCCAGGTATGCGCTCGATGGCTTCTTTCAACACGAGTTTCTCCATCAGCAACAATATACCGTAAAGCAGACCCCAGATGATGAAGTTCCAGGCCGCACCGTGCCAAAAACCGGTAAGAAACCAGACGATGAGGATGTTTCTGATGAGTTTCAGCTTATCGACGCGGTTTCCGCCAAGCGGAATGTATACGTATCGTCTGAACCACATGCCTAAAGAAATATGCCAGCGGCGCCAGAACTCGGTGATGCTTCTGGCGATATAGGGATAGCGGAAATTTTCCGGGAATTTGAAACCGAAAATGCGTCCCAGACCGAGCGCCATATCGCTATAACCGGAAAAATCGAAATAGATCTGCAGGGTGAAAGCGATGCCGCCGAGCCAGAAAAACAGGACCGAAGGTTGCTGGGCGTTTTCGAAATGGACGACCAGTTCCGCCAGGGTGTTGGCCACCAGCACCTTTTTCGCCAGGCCGATGGTGAAACGGCGGATGCCGTAGGCGACGTCGCTGAATGTGTGAAGGCGGCCCCGCAACTGGTTCTCGATGGTTTCATACCGCACAATCGGTCCCGCGATCAGTTGCGGAAAGAGTGCCACATACATCATGAAGTCGAGCGCGTTTTTCTGCACGGCGACTTCGCCGCGGTAGATATCGATCGTATAGCTCAGCACCTGAAAGGTATAGAAGCTGATGCCGATCGGTAGCACAATGCCGATCAGGCCGAGATCGGCCTTGAAGATGGTGTTGATGTTTTCTATGAAGAAGTTCGAATATTTGAAGAATCCAAGCAAGCTAAGACCGACCACGATCGAACTGATGAGAAATGTCTTTGCGAGGTTCGTGCCTTTGAACGCATGGATGAGTCGTCCATGCAGGTATCCCGAAAAGGATGAACCGATGAGCAGGATCGAATAGACCGGCTCGCCGTAGAAATAGAAAACCAAAGAGAAGCTGAAGAGCACAAGGTTCTTAAAACGGCTCGGGACACTGAAATATACGATCAAGAGAATCGGAAGGAAGTAATATAGAAAATTCAGGCTGGAAAAGACCATGGACGACGCTCCTTATGTCAGTTATTCTACGGTGTTTTGCGGTTCAAGGGAAAGAAAGGCTTGGTGAATCTCATCCACATGGTTGTCACTCATGATGATGATGATGACATCGCCGATATTGTCCACAACAATGTTCTTTGGGTCGACACCGAAGCTGACCCATTTTATCGGATCGATGTTTTCTTCGATTTCCTGTTTTTCATCCGCGATGTTCGCGTTTCTACCGGCGCGGATCAAGGTGACTTCGAAGGGTGCGGTTCCCAAGGCGGGCACAGAGGCGATCGCGCGGGTGTAGTTGACATCTTCAGATCCGAGATGGAACGCCTTGCGGTCGTCCTCGACTTCCTTGGTAGTCAGGTTTTGCAGGAAACTTGCGGTGTCTTCATCGAGGCCTTCGTAGGCATACATCTGTGAGAGGATGGTTTCAAGATCATCCTCTAACACCCGGTTTTCCGGTGTGCCGCAGGCGCTGATGATGAAGGTGCTGAAGATCACCGTGCATAGGGTGATGATTTTTTTCATGGTAGTGACTCCTTTTATTGTATTTTTGCAAAAGAAAAACCTTCCGTTTGCATGTTGGATACTAACAAACGGAAGGTTAAGTTTCGGTTAAGTCATAGGGTGATGATGAAAGTGGTGCCTTGGCCGATGTCGCTTTCAAGTGTTATCGACATGTCATGGCGAATCAGGATTTGACGGACGATGGACAAGCCCAGACCGCTGCCCCCGAGTTCGCGCGAGCGGGAACGGTCGACACAATAAAACGGCTCGAAGATCTTCTCCTGGTCTGCGGCGGCGATGCCGATGCCGGTATCGGCGATTCTAATCGTCTCATCGGTGAGGGTTATGGCGATCTTCCCACCCCTCTCGGTGTAGCGTACCGCGTTGGCGATCAGGTTTTGGATAGCGCGTTCAAGTAGGGGTTTGCTGCCCTCGAGTTCAGTATCGCCGTGGATTTCAAAAGTCAGGTTCTTCTGCTTGATCTCGTCTCGCAGTTCCGTGTTCAGTAGGGTCATGTCGGAAAAGGCGAAACGTTCATAGTCCTGTTTCTGCAGTTGCGTCAACTGCAACATGTCCTTGACGAGATTGCTCATGCGTTCGATGTTTTCTTTCGTTATGGCGAACACTTCTTCATATTCGGTTTTGTCGGGATCGGCGTCCAGCTCGAGTACATCGAGGTTCGTCAGGATGGTGGAAAGCGGTGTTTTCAGTTCGTGCGCGGCGTTCGCGACAAAATGTTTCTGGCTTTCAAGCGTCACGTTTATCTTTTGCAGGAGAGTGTTGAATGTGGCTACGAGCTTCATGAGTTCCGGGTTGTTTGCCTGAAGACTGATCGCGTTCGGCAAGTGGTTCACATCCATGTTGTCCAGCTCGTCGCTGAGGGTTTCCAGCGGCTGCATCGTTCTTTTGAAGACCAAAATGAGCGCCAAGGCGCCAACCAGGATGAAACCGGTCGTTATCAATACGGTACTGATGATGAAGGTCTGTCGTGCAGCGAGGAAATAATCACGGTACAGCTGTGCGCTTGTGCTGGTGGCTTCCAGACCGGTGGCCGTGGTGAAGGCTTCATAGGAAAACATCCGGATGGAAACATAAGCAAGACCGCCACCGAGAAAACCGCCGGTGATGATGATGACGGTCAGACCGAGCACGAGCAAGCGTTGTTTCGTATTCAGTTTACCCCACATAATATCCTTCTCCTCTCACGGTCTTGATAAACCCTTCAGGCAGTTTTTTACGCAACGAGGTCAGATGCACCTTGAAGGCGTTGGAGAACTGATCGGCCCGGCTGTCCCAGACATGCTCGAAGAGGGTTTCGGCACTGACGATCTTTCCTTGATGCAGCATGAGGTATTCGAGGATGCCGTATTCCTTTTTCCGGAGGGAGATGTCCTTCCCGGCGTGTTGAACTTTCTTGAGTGCCATATCCAAAACGACATCGCCGCAGCTCAATACGGTGTCCTTAACGTTATAATCCCGCCGGGTCAGCGCCCGGATGCGTGCCTGCAGTTCGTTGAAACTGAACGGCTTGGCCAGATAATCATTGGCACCGAGATCGAGTCCCTTGATCTTGTCTTCCACTTCGCTGCGTGCCGAGAGGATGAGGACATTGGTTTTCTCATCTTCATTGCGGATCGCTTTTAACACATCGATGCCATCCAGTTTCGGCAAGTTGAGATCGAGCACGATCACATCGTAATAAGCCCCGTAGAACTTATCCAGGGCCGCTTCACCATCCCGGGCGGTATCGACCGCATAGCCCGATTTTGAAAGACCTTTTTTCAAAGCGTTCAACAACGCGGTTTCATCTTCGATGATCAATAGTTTCATCGTATCATTCCTTTTTGAATCCATGCATGTCAAGTATAGCGGATATCCGGTTAAGGAAACGTTAAGTTTAAGCTAATATCGCTTCAGAGATGTTTCGATGATGTCCCAGAAACGTTCGACGTCGATGTTTGTGGCCACATGGGCGTTTCGTTTTTTCCCGAGATAGTCGAACATGTCGCAGTTGGTGCGTCCGTAACTATTGCCGTGTGATAAATCGATGTCCAGCCGTACGTGTTTAAGCGTGAGGAGTGTCTCGTCCAACAGATGGGCGATGGTCACCGGATCATGCAAGGGTCCGCCGGGCATGCCGAAGACTTTCTTCTGGTTCTCATTGAAGACCTGCATCAGGTCGACAAACAATTTCGAGGCTTTCGTGTTGAGCTTTTCCATCCGGGTGATGATTTCAGGCAACACTTTGACTTTCCTGGTCACATCGAGACCGACCATGGTGGTCTTGATGCCGGCACTCACGACGATGTGCGCCGCTTCGGGGTCGACCAGGACGTTGAATTCAGCTGCCGGGGAGACGTTGCCGTAACCGATGGCACCACCCATGAAGACAATCTCCTCGATGTTTTCTACGATTATCGGATCCAGTTTCAAGGCCAGAGCGAGGTTTGTCATCGGACCGGTGGTCACCATGGTTATTTTTTCTTTGCTTTCCTTGAGGGTTTCGATGATGAAGGTTACCGCATGTCTTTTTTCATGGGTTATCGAAAGCGGCGGAAAAGCAAAACCGTCCAGACCGCTCTCGCCGTGGATGTCGGCCGCGATCTGTTGTTTTCTGACTAGTGGTGTCGGTGATCCAAGCGCCACCGGCACATCGAGGTTGAGGTATTGCACGAGATTCAAGGCGTTTTTACCGGTTTTCTCTAGCGTCTGGTTTCCGGCCGATACTGTGAGACCTACAAGGTCGATTGCGGGATCCAGACCGGCAAGCATGATGGCGATCGCATCGTCGTGACCGGGATCGCAATCAAGCATCAGTTTTCTTTTCTTCATGGCTTACTGCTCCTCACTGTCTGTGTGTCGTTTTAAAAACGCATCAACCCCAGAACGGGTTGGAAGGGCGGTTTGCGCCCCTTTTTCAAGCACTGTCATCGCACCGGCCGCGCTGGCGCGTCTTAAGGCTGCTTCTATTTTCAAACCACGGGCGAGAGCACTGGTCAAAACGCCGATGAACGCATCGCCGGCACCGGTGGTATCACTGGCTTCGACCTTGAAAGCGGGCATGCTTATATGGCGTGTGCCGTCGTGATAGGCCGAACCGTTCGCGCCATAGGTAAGTACGACTGACTTTACCCCTTTTTCAAGGATGCGACCGGTTGCTTGCTTGATGTTTTCCGGCGTATCGGGCGACATTTCTGAGATCGTTTCACATTCGGTTTCGTTCAAAATCATCATATCGATGAGTGGATATAGACTTTCCGGAAGCTTTTCTGCGGGTGCGGCGTTCAGAATGGTTGTCATGCCGAGGATTTTCGCCTGCTTAAACAGTTCTTTGATGGTATTGATCGGGACTTCGAGTTGTGCCAGCAGAATGTCATCTTTGCTGGCTTCACTTCTCAGGATGGCCTTGAGGCTTTCACTGTCGTGAAAAGCATTCGCACCGGCATCGATGATGATGCGGTTGTCGGTTTCTTCTAGAAGAATGCCGGCAATGCCCGCGGTTTTACCTTCGATTTCACGGATGTGAGCGGTATCGACCTGATTGGCCTCAAGCCCTGCTTTCAATTGTCGGGACAAAAGGTCGGTCCCAAGGCTGCCCAGCATGATCGTCTTCAGATTCTGTTTGGCTGCGGCCACGGCCTGATTGGCCCCTTTACCGCCGGGCGCCATCGTGAAAGCTTCGCTTTTGATCGTCTCGCCCTTTTTCGGAAGGCGTTTGACGGTGAAGATCAGGTCCATGTTGATGCTGCCGAAGACAAATAATTTTTTCATGGCTTGACTCCTTACTTTCTTGAGATGCTGCACAAGGTTTATCACAGTCGTAGCTATGGTTGTGTCTTGTGTGCTTTTATGTCATGATCGACATCACACGGTTCGGTCGTGACCATGGCGGTAACGCCACACATCGCAATCATCCCGGATGGATATGGAAAAGATAAGCATCCGGAAGAAAAACGGGAAAGTCGTGATCAGTCCTGCGTGACATAGATGGTTTCGGCGATGGTCTGCGAAATGGTAATCAATTCGCCGTTCTTGTCTACTTTGATAAGTTTGGCGAACGTGTCTTTTTCCAGGATGCGTACCTGGTCGTTCAATGACAGGTCGAGTTTGTTGAGATGGTTGAGTAGCGGTTTGTAATCGACCACACGTTTGATGACGACCGTCTCGCCGACGCTGCTGGAGAAAAGACTTTTCTTATAAGTCGGGGCCATATGGCCGGTTTGATCCGGAATCGGATTGCCGTGGTTGCAGTATTCGGGCCGACCCAGAAACGCATATAGCCGTTCGAGGACGGCTTCGCTGACGGCATGTTCCAGTTTTTCGGCTTCATCGTGCAACGCTTCCCAGGGAAGGCCGAGCTTGTCGGAGAGAAACACTTCCCAGATCCGGTGGGCTCTGACGAGTTTCAAGGCTTCCTTGCGTCCTTTATCGGTCAGTCTCACACCACGGTAGGGTTTATACTCGACCAGTCCCATGCCTTTGAGGCGTTTGATCATCTCGTTGATGCTTTGGATGGTATAGCCGAACTGCTCCGCAAGACGGGCGTTTTTCACATACTGGTCTTTCCTGTCGCTTTCGAACTCATAGATCATTTTCAAATAATCTTCGACTGCCGGGTTCATCTGATCAGCTCCCTACTGGTTGAACCGTAAACGTTTGTAATAGTCGTTGCCTTTGTCAGTAAGACCGATGACATCGTTTTCAAGTTTGATGTAGCCGGTTTTACTGGCTTTATCGATCAGTTTGTTCATGAAGGTCTCGCTCCAGCCCAGGTGCGTGTGGATGGTCGCTTTGGCCAACTCATCCGCGGCGTCTGCGGTGTTTTGATGGTTTTTGACATGCTGGATGAAAGTGATAAAGGCCACTTCACGCTTTTGGCTATGCAGCGTGATCAGTCGGCTGATCAGGCCTTTATCAGGTGCGAAAACAAGGGCTGTCATGAAGGAAAACAGAATCACGGTCGCGATCATGCCGGAAATGGTGACATCGAGGAGAACCGAGAGCTGATAGCCGAGCACGGTATTGAAAACCGCAATCACCGCCGTCAGCAACAAGGTCTTGAGCAAGGTTCTGGTAAAGAAGAGTGCGGTGATCGGTGGTCCGATCATCAAGGCGATGACCAAAATGGCACCGACCGCGTCGAACGCGGCTACCGCGGTCAAGGAAACCATGGTCATCATCCCGTAATGAAGGATAACCGGTGTGAAACCGAGAACCCCGGCCAGGGCATAATCGAAACTGACCAGTTTGATTTCCTTGTAGAACAGACTCAACAATGCCAGGTTGAGCAGCAACACGACCAGCATGACAACAAGCGAGGTCGGTAGATTGAGAAACCCGATGGTCGTACGGTTGAAGATGGTGAACTCCAGATTCCCAAGAAGCACCATCGGAATATCCAGATGCACGTTGCGGAACTGCGTGTTGATGATGATCACCGAAATGCTGAAAAGCATCGTGAAGACGATGCCGATCGCCGCGCCTTCATTGACGTTCTTGACTTTGATCAGGCCTTCGATCAAATAGACGGTGAAGACCCCCATCAACGTTGCACCGATGAGCAGAACCGGACTGTGCAGATCCCTGACGAAATAATAGGCGATGACAATGCCGAGCAAAATCGTATGTGAGATCGCATCGGTGAGCATCGACAATTTTCTAAGGACAAGGAAGACACCGACCATGGAGGTCGCAAGCGCGGTTGTAAGCGCAACGAGAAGAATCTCAATACTCATTGTCCACCACCCCTTTGATCAAACGAACTTTCTTGAGACCTTTCTTTGTCAGATTCAAATCACCATTGGTGTGACGCAAATAATCATGATTGATGAAATAGGCGTAGTCATCTTCTGCCATCGGGGCTTTATCGGGGTTTTCATAAAAGTGGATCAGCGCCCGATATTTCTGGATCTGTATCCGGTAGCGCCAGTTCAGGAACGCGTGTTTTATAAGTCCGTCGTTGAAGGAAAACAGAACACTGAAAAGCACGATGACACCCAGCACAAGTACGATGACGGGACCGGTAGGCATGTTGGCCCTTGCGGCGCTCATATAGGTACCCACGGCGCCACCGATGCCGCCGATCAACCAGGCCAGAAACACATTGATCCCGAAACGGTTGGAGAACTGTCGCGCCGCTACCGCCGGTGCAATCAACAGCGCACTCATCAGGATCACACCAACCATGCGGATGCCGATGGTGATGATCATCACCACCATGAATGTGATCAGAGCATTCATGATTCTCCGACTGAAACCGAGCGAAACGAAAAAAGGTTCATCAAAGATGAAGAGCTTGAGTTCCTTGAAAAAGAGCATCAATAGCACGAACAACAGCAGCGCCACACCGGCCAGCAGATAGACATCGCTTCTAAGCAACGTGGCGGCTTGACCGAAAATGAATCTTGAAAGGCCGGCCTGTGCAGCGGAGCCGTCTTTGTGGATATGGGAAAGCAAAACCTGACCGAAACCGAAAAACGCCGATAGAATCAAGGCCATCGAAGCATCGAATTTGATCGTGGTATGATGCTTGATGACATCAAGCAGGAACATGGCGATGACAGCACTGATGAAGGCGCCGACGAGCAGCACCTCGAGTTGTCGTGCCTGCATCAGCATGAACGCGATGACCACGCCGGGGAGGGTGGCATGGCTGAGCGCATCACCGATCAAGGCCTGGGAACGGAAGACAACCAGGGTGCCGATCATGCCGGCGATGCCGCCGAGAATCACAGTCCCAAGAAGGACGACGATCAACGTATAGCTAAACGGCAACATGGTCATCACTTTCTTCTTGCAGGTAGACATCCGCCCGATAGGTTTTGGCGATGTTTTCCTTGGTATAGACGTCCTTGACCGGTCCCGAAGCGACGACTTTGACATTGAGTAGCGTGACCGCATCGAAATAATCCCGCACGGTGTTCAGGTCGTGATGGACGACGATGACGATCTTGTTTTGGGCTTTGAGTTGTTTGAAAAGCGCCACGATCGCTTTTTCGGTTTTGACATCGACCCCCTGGAACGGCTCATCCATGAAATAGATGTCGGCTTCCTGTACAAGGGCTCTGGCGATGAAGACGCGTTGCTGCTGACCGCCGGATAGTTCGGAGATGTGCCGTTTGGCATACGGCAGCATATCGACTTGCCTCAAGGCTTCAAGCGCCAGTTTCCTATCTTTGTTCCTTACAGGTCGCATCCAGCCGACATGGCCGTAGCGTCCCATCAGAACCACATCAAAGACGGTGGTGGGAAAATCCCAGTCCACGCTGCCTTTTTGTGGTACATAGCCGATTTTCTTATACATCTTCTTATAGGGCTTTTCATCGAAAAGTACATGACCGCTGAGCGGTTTGATCAATCCCAATGCCGCTTTTATGAGCGTGGTCTTCCCCGCTCCGTTGGGACCGACGATGCCCATGATGGTGCCTTGGGGGACATCGAAGTCGATATCCCATAGCACCGGTTCCCTGTCGTAGGCGACAGTGAGATCCTCAACACGAAAGCCTTTTGTCATATTATCACTCCATCAATGCATCGATTATGGTATCTACGTTATAACGATAGGTACGCAGGAAGGTTTCATGTCCGTATTCCGGGGCACCCAGTGAATCCGAATAAAGCGCACCGCCGACACTCACGTCATGGTCCAAAGCTTGTGCGGCTTCAACAAGAGCGTTAACGGTTGCTTGCGGGATGGACGTCTCGAAAAAGACCTTGTGGATGTCCAGGGAGACAAGCAGCTGCGCCAAAGCGTTGATGTCAGCGATGCTTGCTTCGGATTCTGTGGAGATGCCCTGAATGGCGTGTACCTCAAAACCATAGGCTTCACCGAAATAGGCGAAGGCGTCATGGGCGGTTACAAGTACACGATTTTCTTCAGGTAAAGCTTCTACGCGTGTGCGGATATAGATATCCAGCATGGTAAGATCCTTGATGTATGCTTCTGCGCGGACTGCGAAAGTATCCCCGTGTTCGGGCAGATGATCGGCAAGTCTTTCACTGACGACCAATGCCAGATGACCCCATATGTCCAGGTTGAACCAGATATGCGGATCGACTTCCCCTCCGGCTTCATAAAGCAAATCAGCTTCATCAACATGGTCACCGAGAACCAAAACTTTCTCTTGATCGAGATTGCGGAATACTTCACCCATTTTCTCTTCAAGATTGAGACCGTTGATAACCAACAGATCGGCACGGGCGATTTTCTGCGTATCACTCTGTCGTGGCTGGTAGTCATGGGGATCGACACCGACACCCATAAGAACTTCCACTTCAATCAAGTCGCCACCGATGTTCATTAAAAGTTCACCGACATATGTCGTCGTGGCAACAACTTGAAGCTTGTCTGAATCACCGTTTTCCTCACAAGCGCTCAAGGTAACTATAGTAAGGACCAAAATGATTACAACTAGCATCTTTTTCATGTTTTTCCTACTTTCGTCCATATATTAAGGTAGACCTTATCTTTTATTTAATATTACCATTAATTAATATATACGTCAACAAGACCGATCACTATCTTTCTATTGTTTCGCCATAAGAAAATCCCGACAAAGCATCGAGGCGATGCCCGGTCGGGATACGGTGTTCCATGGATGTGTTTCGCATTTCTAAGATTTCGTGTCCTCTATGGTGATGGTACTCTCCTTGTCGAAAACATAGCGGTTTTTACCGAGTTGTTTCGCTTTATACAAAAGCATGTCGGCTTTTCTGATCACGTCCTGACGCTGCTCGGCTTTTACGATACCAATCGAGACAGAACAATAGGTGGTTCCGTATTGTTGTGCAAGCACGGCTGTTTTTGCGATGATGGCTGCGGCGTCTTCCTGGATTTGCTTTGATTTTTTGAAGCATAGACCGACGAATTCATCGCCTCCGATGCGGTAGAAACGGTTATAGAGATATTGATGTTCCTTTAAGATATCCGCAAATCCCTTCAAAAAAGCGTTTCCGACATTATGGCCCTTATCGTCATTGAGATCCTTGAAGTTATCGAGATCCAGAAACATGACATGGAAGTCCTTGAAACGGTAGCGTTGGCCATAATGGAAATCCAGGGTGTACTTATTGAAAAGGCCCGTCAATGAATCGTGATGGGTTTTATGGTATATCGACTCTTCTTCCATCATGTAGTTCGAGAGATTGGTGATGAAGAAAGTGACGATTGTCGGTTGTTTCTCGACCGGTACGACCTGTAATCTAATCCAATGCTTTTTACCGGAAACGCCTTTGATGGGAAAGGTGACCATCGGCTTACGTTTGAAATCCAGTATTTCATCCCTGACGGCATTGTAATGTTCCGCCTCACCGGCGACAACCGCGTAGGCATTGTCGAAATCGAAGGCATTGAGCAGATTTTTGAGCGGAAGTGTGGCAGTGTTATCCAAACCGATTGTCCCCAGATTTCCCGAGATAAGTTCGAGTGTCATGTCCGCATCTAAACTCAAATCCGCAAAAAGGATGATTAGATCATCCGGACTCAAAATCAGATCATGGATAAGATCCAACCCGTACCGTTGTTCTAACCTTTTTTTCAAGACATCGAAATTTGTATTTTTCATGGCACGATCCTCAATTAGATTTTAGGAAAGCATGCATCGGTATCATTATATCAAACTTCTTGCGATATGCACGAATTTAATTAAAGTTATAAATAAAAAGATGCCGTGCCAGGGCACGACATCTTGCGTTTTCAATGAACAACCCGATTGAAGAAGCCGAAATTAGTTCAGGAGAGGGAGATGTTCGGTTCCGGGTTGTCTTTGGTAACCGGTTATGCTTTGATTTTCGTACCCGATGTACCGGCAATCGCTTCTTTCGCTTTTTCAAGAGAAGCGATGAGACTGGTACGTCCGGGATTGTTTTCGACAAAACTGATGGCCGCTTCAACCTTCGGCAGCATGCTGCCGGGTGCGAAGTGTCCTTCTTTGATGAGGTCCCGTGCTTCATCGACAGTGATTTGTTCCAATGCTTTTTGTTCAGGCGTGTTGAAATTGAGCATGACCCGGTCGACAGCCGTCAGGACAAAAAACATGTCGGCGTTCAGTTGATCCGCGACTTTCGCCGAGGCGAAATCCTTGTCGATAACCGCAGGAATCCCTTCATAGAAGCCGTTTTCTTTGATGACAGGAATTCCGCCGCCACCGACAGTGATGACAATGTTTCCCTGGTTGACAAGGGATTCAACGGTGTTGATTTCGACAACCTGTTTCGGTTTCGGACTGGCCACAACCCGGCGGTATCCGCGGCCGGAATCCTCGATCATGACATAGCCTTTTTCCTTTTCAAGCTGTTTGCTTTCGGTTTCATTATAGAATGGACCGACCGGTTTGGATGGCTGATCGAACGCCGGGTCGTTCTTGTCGACTTCGACTTGGGTGATGATGGTCGCGACATCCTTTTTGATTTTTCTTGAAGCCAGTTCGTTTTGAATGGCGTTTTGCAGGTGGAAACCGATATAGCCCTGACTCATGGCACCGCATTCCGGAAAAGGCATCGCGGGGGCGCTATTGGTGGCTTGCGCTGCCTCGAAAGCGTTGTTGATCATACCGACTTGGGGCCCGTTGCCGTGCGCGATGATGAGCTGGTGTCCCTCCGCGATCAGATCGACGATGTTTCCCGCGGTTTCTTTGACAAGGTTGCGTTGTTCCAATGGTGTATTTCCTAAGGCGTTACCGCCGAGTGCGATGACAATCTTCATATAATCTTCCTTTCAGATCAGATTCAGAATACTATGATGGCGAAAAGCAGGATCGCACCGATGATGATGGCGGCACTAACGGCGATGGGCAGGATCTTTTTGAGAATGATGCCTTCCTTACCGATAATACCGGCTGTGGTGGTCCCAAGGATGATGTTTCCGGGGCTCAGGGTGTTCCCGATTGATCCGCCGGCGGTCTGTGCCCCGAGAATCGGTGCGATATCAACCGAGAGGATTTGTGCCGTGGTCAACTGGAAATCACCGAAAAGGATGTTAGAGGCCATATTGGAACTGGTCATGAATGACCCGAGCAGACCAACAAGCGGTGCGAAAACGACGTAGGCCTGTCCCAAGGTGCTGGCGATGCCTTCGGCGAGGACAAGGGTCTGTCCGGTCCCGCCCATGATGCGACTCATCACGATGAAACCGATGACCGCAATCGCAGAAGGGATGGTTTTGTTCCAGGAGCGTTTCCAGATTTCGATGCCGCCCCGATCGTCGACCCAGCCGTTCAATCGGTAAAACAGGAAGCCGATGAGCGATGCCAGTATCAGGAAGATGCCGGCATGTGTCAGCGGGGCGATCGGTGAGAAGATCTCCTGGGCGGGATTGGTGAAGCCATACCCGGTTTCGGTTTCAGGGAAGCCGAAACCGATGCGCCATTGGGATAAAAGATCGTTGATGGGACCGACCAGGAGGATGATAAGCGTGATGGCTGTCAGGACGTAGTAAGGGAAAAAGGCCTGATGGACGGACATGTTCTTAGGGAATTCGTCGGCCTTGATTCCTGTGAGATCGCGGTTCATTACCGGGCTTTCCTCCAAACGCCATTTCTGGCCGTATCGTTTGGTTTTGCTCAACAGGAAAACCACAATCAAAGCGATGGATGCGGGAATGAAAGCGGCAAGGGTCTGATTGACCTGTGTCAGGAACAGTTGACCCCCACCATGAATGGTCGAGATGATCAAGACGGCGACGAAACCTTTTTTGATACCGGTCTTACCGCCATAAAGATAACTGATGGCCAGACCGGTCATCAGGTTGAAAATCCAAAGGAATATTCCGGCCCATAAGGCGGATTGCAGCAAGATATCGGGCGTGGCATCCAGTCCGGTTTGCAAGACCAGTGCGTCCCAGGCTACAGCCAAGGTACCAAAGGTGTTCGCCCAGGCATGGCCGAGCAACGGGATGACGACGGCGTAGATCGGTTTGACACCCAGACCCAAAAGGAGCGGTGCGCCGACGGCCACGGGTACTCCGAATCCGGTGATGCCTTGCAAGAAACTCGTGAATACCCAACCGATGGCGATCACCTGGATCAGTTCGTTGGGGGTGACGTTTTTCAGCCCGTTTCTGAAAACGACGAAGGCTTTGGCTTCGCTGACCACCTCATAAAGCAAGATGGCCGGCCAGACGACGAGCAGTACCGCAAAGGAACTCCAAAAGCCTTTCAAGACTTCATAGCCGATCAGGGAAAGATCGGCGCGGTAAAAGAAGTATGCGGTCAGAAACGCGATGAAAAGGCCCAGTGGGGCCGCCTTGTTGGCGCCCCACTGTCGGCCTGCCATTAAAACCAGTAATACGATGATCGGGAGTGCGGCGAGCAGCCACATCCATACGTTGATGGGAATAACCATAAAAATCAGCTACTTTCTAGTTGTCTGCTATTTTAATGTTTCGCCTAGAGCCTTGATGGCTTTTTCAAAACATGCTGCCGGCGGGTGGACGATACCGGCGCCGACTTGGCCGATGCCCGGTTTCTTGTGTGCCATGCCCGTATTGATGACCGGCAGGATGCCGGTTTCGACGACTTTACGGGCGTCGATGCCGGTGGCGGTACCGGTGAAGTTCATGGTCGGAATGATGAGAGTCGGGGAAAGACCCACGGTGATCAGTTGCATGTCTTTGGAGTACTGGAACGCCTGATCGACGCTCGCTGCACCGACAAAGCGGACAACGGCGGGAGCCGAGCCCATGGCGAACCCACCGACACCAACGGTTTCGACGATGGTGCTGTCGCCGATATCGGGATTGGCGTCCTCGGCGGTGAAACCGGGGAAGAACAGACCTTCGGGCTGGTTGACCGGTGCTTCGAACCACTCATCACCCATACCGCTGATGCGGATGCCGAAGTTGGTTCCGTTACGGCTCATCGCGGTGACGACGGTCGAATACTCGATGTTGCTGACCGCGTCCATGATGGCCTTGCCGGCAACCATGGCCAGGTTGAGGAAGAATTGGTCGTTTCCGGTCAAGAACTCGGTGATTTTGTGCAGTTCAGGGTTGTCCTGCTGGGTTTTGACGACATGCGGCATCAGTTCCCGGACCATCATGGAGGTCGCACCGTTGTTGCGTTGATGCATTTCATCGCCCATGGCGAGCGCTTTGGCCATGATTACTTTCAAGGAGATGGGGCCGGTGGACTTAAGAGCCGCTTTCATGACGGGAGCGAATTCTTTTTCAAGCCATTTGAGTTTTTCGATGACATCGGGTCCGTTGGCACCGAAGCGCATGACTTTGCCGAGCCCTTCATTCAAAGTCGTATAGGCTGTGTTGTTGAAGGTTTTGTTTTCCACTTTCCATAAGGGCATGGAGTAGGTGATCATACCGGTCATCGGACCGACGGCGCCGAGCGAGTGGTTGCTTCTGAAGTCTATTTCATCGTTCAAGACGAGCTTTTCCGCTTCTTCAAGTGAATCAGCCAGTCCTTCATAGACGATGGCACCGAGGATGGCACCTTGAAGCGGACCACACATCTCATCCCACGCCAGACGTGGTCCGGCATGGCCGATGGTATTTTTCTTCATATCCGGCAGGACATCTTTGGCGTAGACGACATCGACGAGCATCGGTTCGGAATCGTTGATGCGGTCGAAGGCTTCTTTGTTCGCTTTTTCGACACGGTCATCGGCGAGAATGTCCAAGACTTTCGCCAGAGCGGCATCGCCTCCTGCCGGTGGTCGCCAGTCGATGTGTACCGTGTTCACTTTCTGGTCTTTCAATGTCAAGGTAAAGTTTTCAATGCCGATATTTGCCACATTGAGTTCATCACTGAACAGTTTGTTTACTTTAGCCATTGATTACACCTCTTTTCTTAAGGACTTCAAGCGCGAAGTTGACGGCTTGGTTGTTGGTCGGTAAAACATGAACGCCGGCGTCTTTGAGCGTTTTTTGTGTTTTTTCGAGATCTTGTGGGTCTTTTTTCGTACCGGTCACTGATGCGATGAAGACGATATCCTTGCGATCGTTTTTGACTTTCTCTACCGCCTTGACAATCGAGGCGGCGGGGTCGTCGTGTGACCCGTGACCCAGCACGCAGTCGAGAAGAATGATGCCGGTATCCTTGTCTTTTGCTTCTTTGATGATTCTGTCGGCGCGTTGTTTCGGATCGATCATCGGGTGGGGCGCACCTTCGGTGAAGTAATCCTCACCCATGTCGAGAATCGTGTTTTCCTTGCTGGTTTGAAGGTCTTTGAGGTCATACCGCTTATCGATGGCGATGTTCGAATAGACGCCGTCGAGTTTTTCATCCAGCAGCAACAACGCCTCATACGCGAGCGTACCGCCGGTATATAGTCCCCGCACGTATGGTGCCTTGCCTTCGTTGACGTATTCAAGCATTTCGTCTGTTTTTTGATAGAGCGGGCTGTTGGTAAGCGCGTCCGCTTTTTCACCGGCTGCGGTTTTGACAAGGGTGTAGGCTGCTTCTTCCAGGTTGGTGGTGCCGATGATGTTCGTACCTTTGAACACTTCGGGGTTGCCGCCGAGGAAGCAAGCGACGATCGGTTTTTTGATCTTCGCGGCCTTGTCGACGATTTTCTTCATGACGGATTCGGCTGGGGGTTTCGAGATCAGGCCGATGACTTCGGTCTCATCGTCGTTGGCCAGCGCATCAAGCGTGAAAAGCATCATGCGGCCGTCGACTTCTTCTTTCAAGTCTCTGCCGCCGGTACCAAGCGCTTGGGAGATGCCGCCACCGAGTTTGTCGATGATGACGCTGACTTCCTGCAAGCCGGTGCCGCTGGCGGCCGAGAGGCCGATGTTGCCGCGGTTGACGACATTGGCAAAGCCCAGGGCCACACCATTGATGATTGCGGTACCGCAATCGGGTCCCATCATCAACAGATCGTTTTCAAGCGCATAATCCTTGAGGGCTATTTCATCCTCAAGGGAGACATTGTCGCTATAAAGCATGACATGAAGACCTTTTTTCAATGATTTCATGACTTCGCTTCTGGCGAAACGTCCGGGGATGGAGATGACCGACAGGTTGGCATCCGGGTTTTCCTTGATGGCCTGGTCGAAGGTCTTGAAGGTTTTGGTCGCGGATTCCTTGGAACTCGACTTGTTGGCGAACTGGTCCTCGAGTGTCTGCAAGGCCTGATCCACGGCTTCTTGATTTTCGGCATCGATGCCGATGATGAGATCGTTGGCCGTCACATCGGAGACTGCTTCTTTTTTGAGTAGGCCCGAATCCTGCATCAATACTTTGTTGTGGTCGGTGCCCATCATGGCCGCAGCCTGATTGACGCCTTCGATCTCTTCGAGCTTGCTGGAGAAAAGCATGAGTGTGACTGAATCGAAGTAAGTGTTTTTCTTGGTGACATTATGAATCATGGTTGATCCCTCCTATTGATATTGCGAGCATCAATCCTTTTAAGTAATCGATGCCCGATGAATGTCCCATTGACGCGATCTTGTCGATGATCTGATCGATCGCGCGGGATAAGAGTAGTCTATGGTGCAGCATCAGTATCTCACCGATGAAAATGCCTTGGGTTGCGTGTAGCAAAAACTGGCGACTGACAATGGATGTCTGATTGGGGTGCTTGACATTTTTTCGTATCAAGGGCGCGCTTTGATCAAAGGTTCGCATCGCACCTTGCATGATCAGCCCCGCCAACAAACCGGCCAGGATATCATCACCGCTCGGGGTAAGACCGGGGCCAAGACCGATCAAGGCCTTGATGCCATCGTTCAACGCTTGTTCATCAAGCGGTTCTTCGGCATAGACGCGGCTTAAGGAAGCCATCCGTTCATCCAGTGCTTTTCGACTCAACAAATCTTGCATATCCGCATGCTTGGCGATGACATGTTTCATCTCGCGGTAGAGTTTGTGACACATCGCGGTAGAGAGGCAGCCTTTGGTCTCGACTTGTTTTTTTAAGTCGTGGTCTATCAGGAACACGTTT
>SL_3KL_010_SEDDRAFT_10000321_pt1 | contig 37369 bp, 28 predicted proteins | sample SodLakKL_010_SED_2_FD_10381 | JGI IMG/M metagenome (IMG submission 10381) | reverse complement strand
ATTATGATGGATTCAGCCGCCGTGGTTTTAATTTTTCCAGAGGTTTTACCAATCATGACAATATGGAGGAGTTTACAGTACCCTACAGCGGAATGGAAGTCGAACTCACGTCCGATAACTGGCACCTTTATCAGGATTTGATGGAGCGATACGAACGCAACAGTGTGCAGCGGGATGGCGACCGCTTCATCATAAACGGGGTGGAGACGAACCGTTACACCATACAAAAGGATTACTATTTTATGATGGGTGACAACCGGGATGACAGCGAAGACAGCCGCTACTGGGGGGTTGTACCGGATGATCACGTTATTGGAAAAGCCGGGATTATCTATTTTTCCTGGGATGGTGAACGGTTTTTACCCCGCTTCAGCCGAATTTTCAATCTGATTCACTAACTTGTATTATTTACATAGAAATTTATTGGTGAATAATGCAGTCTAAGGCTATTTGCGGCTGGTTCTGGTCAGCCGTTGTTGTTCCGGAAATTTAATTCAAAAGAGATTTGATGTCCCGTCACCCTAAAACAAAAAAAAGCCTTGGCCAGCACTTCCTGAAAGACGGGAACATGATCAGCAAAATTGTGGATGCCATACCGGCATCTCCGGATGATACAGTGATTGAAATTGGCCCTGGTGCAGGAGCGCTGACCAAACTTCTATCTGAACGTTTCAAAAACCTTTCCGTAATTGAAATTGACGGCAGAATGGTGGAGTTTCTCGAAGAAACCTTTCCAGGGCTGGAAATTATCCAGAAAGATGTGTTGAAGTTCAACTGGAGTGATGTTAATACGGAAGGAGGGCCGCTTCATATTATTGGCAATTTGCCATACTACATCACCAGTCAGATTCTGTTTTCCCTTCTTGAAAAACGTGAACATCTTACATCTGCCTTGTTGATGATGCAAAAGGAAGTAGCCGAACGGATTGTGGCAGAACCCCGTAGCAAAGAGTATGGTATTCTGAGCGTGCAAACCAGGCTGATGAGTACTCCCGAAATTCTTTTTGATGTCCCCCCGCAAGTTTTCTCTCCTCCTCCGAAAGTGAACAGTTCAGTTTTAAAACTTACATTTAATAAACCTCCGCTGTCCTGTCTTGATAAAAATCTGAAAACTGTGGTGCGGATGGCGTTTAACCAGCGAAGAAAAAAACTGAGCAATGCGCTGAAACGACTTGATGCCGAATTGCCATCCGGAGAGTTCGATTTTAACCTCAGAGCAGAAGCTCTCTCACCGGAAATGTATGAAAAGTTGACAGCACGTTTGGAACAACTTGGCACGTTTGCCTGAAATTGCGCCAAAAAGTTTGTCCCTTCTTGTTTTTTCGATCAATTTAGGCCGTTAGGCGTACTCTTTGAATGATCTTTAATTTTTGGTACGGAAGTTGCTGTTTGTTTGGCAGCAAAGACACTTTAGTGAAAGTGTTGGAAAAATTTAACTATCAACAAAAACCATAAAGTTAGGAGTCATACATATGGCCACGATAAAACCATTAAGCGATCGTGTTTTAGTTCGTCCGGTTGAAGCTGAGGAAAAAACAAGCTCAGGAATCATTATCCCGGATACAGCAAAAGAAAAACCACAACGAGGAACTGTAGTTGAAGCAGGCCCTGGTAAAGTGGAGAATGGAAACAAGATCGATATGTCGGTTAAAAAAGGAGATGAGGTACTCTACGGAAAATATTCCGGTACAGAAGTAACTCTCGATGGTGAAGAGTACCTGATCATGAGAGAATCCGACATCCTTGGAATTGTGTCCTGAACAATTTCACCTCTACATTTTTAAATACTAACTAAATAAAAAGAACAAAGAATTATGTCAGCTAAATTAGTTCATTATGATGCGGAAGCTCGTGACGCACTCAAACGAGGAGTAGACAAGCTTGCGAACGCTGTTAAGGTTACATTAGGCCCTCGCGGCAGAAATGTAGTCATTGAAAAATCTTTCGGTGCACCAACTGTAACCAAAGATGGGGTAACCGTAGCGAAGGAGATTGAACTCTCCGATAAAGTCGAAAATATGGGCGCACAAATGGTGCGTGAAGTAGCCTCCAAAACCAGTGATATTGCCGGTGATGGTACCACAACTGCTACCGTACTTGCTCAGTCTATCATTCAAACGGGACTGAAAAACGTAACTGCCGGTGCGAATCCGATGGAACTCAAGAGAGGCATCGATAAGGCTGTTATAGAAGTAGTTAAAGAACTCAGGTCCCAGAGTAAACCTGTAGGCGACAGCCTCGACAGTATCCGTCAGGTAGGAACTATTTCTGCCAATGGCGATGAAGAGATCGGCTCCAGAATTGCTGAAGCAATGGAAAAAGTTGGAAAAGATGGTGTGATCACTGTTGAGGAAGCCAAGGGTACCGAAACCTATCTCGATACTGTAGAAGGTATGCAGTTCGACAGAGGATACCTGTCACCTTATTTTGTAACCAACAGCGACACAATGACCGCTGAAATGGAAGAGCCTTATATCCTGATTTTCGACAAGAAAATCACCAACATGAAAGATTTACTTCCAATTCTCGAAAAAGTTGTTCAGACCGGCAAGCCGCTGCTTATCATATCTGAAGATGTTGAAGGCGAGGCACTTGCAACTCTGGTTGTAAATAAACTTCGCGGTTCTCTGAAAATTGCCGCTGTAAAAGCCCCCGGCTTTGGCGACAGAAGAAAAGCGATGCTCGAAGATATCGCAATTCTCACTGGCGGAACCGTAATCAGTGAAGAGCGTGGGTATAAGCTCGAAAATGCTACACTTGATTTCCTCGGTACTGCAGATCGTGTTAACATCGACAAAGACACAACTACTGTAGTAGGCGGTAAAGGCAAGGATAGCGACATCAAAGCTCGCGTAAACCAGATTAAAACACAGATCGAAACAACTACTTCCGACTACGATCGCGAGAAGCTCCAGGAGCGACTGGCCAAGTTGAGTGGTGGTGTTGCCGTTCTCTACATAGGTGCTGCTTCCGAAGTAGAAATGAAAGAGAAGAAAGCACGTGTTGAGGATGCATTGCATGCAACCCGCGCTGCTGTTGAAGAAGGAATAGTTCCCGGTGGTGGTGTTGCATTTCTGCGCACACTGAAAGCCTTCGACAACTTAAAAGCTGAAAACAGTGATGTACAGGTTGGTTTTAATATCGTGAAAAGAGCTCTTGAAGCACCGCTCCGTGCAATTGCCAACAATGCTGGTGCTGAAGGTTCTATTGTTGTTCAGAAAGTGATTGAAGGAAAAGGCGCTTTCGGATATAACGCACGCAGTGAGGTTTACGAAGACCTTATTAAGGCGGGTGTTATCGATCCTACCAAAGTGACCAGAATAGCACTTGAAAATGCTGCATCTGTTGCTGGCCTGATGCTCACAACCGAAGCTGTTGTTGTGGACAAGCCATCAAAGAAGGGTGACGACGACGACGGTGGCGGTATGCCCGGCGGCGGAATGCCTGGCGGAATGGGTGGAATGGGCGGCATGATGTAAGCCTTTTTCACTGAAAGCATAAATAACCATTTAAAGCCTCACTTCTATTTTTGGAGTGAGGCTTTTTTTTTTAAATTCCACGAAAGAAATTATTGAGAAAAAAAAAGAAACTGAAAAAAAATTGATTATTTGATACAGATTGATACTGTTTAATAACTACAAATAACTAAAATTACATTTCATGAGATCTACAGTTGAGCGAAGGGACAGCATTATCCAACTAATTCAGAAAAACGGAAAAGTAAGGGTTGATAATTTAAGTGAGCAGTTTGATGTTTCGAGTGTAACGATTCGTAACGATCTCGATTTTCTTGAAAAGAAAGGAATTCTCCATCGAACACACGGTGGTGCACTGATCAGGAAAAATGTTTATGAAGATCCCACTCTTGAAGAGAAACAGAAACTCTTTCAAAAAGAGAAACAGAGAATCGGTGAAAAAGCAGTTGAGATGATCAATGAAGGAGATTCTATTCTGCTCGATTCCGGTACAACGGCAATGGAAGTAGCCCACCGGTTATCGGAGAAAAAAAATCTTACAATTATGACCAATGCGATTAACATTGCATTGAAATTGGGTGGTTTCGAAGCTTTAAATGTGATGTTAACTGGCGGAGTGCTCAGGAAAGAATCTTTTTCTTTGGTTGGCCCGGAAGCTGAAGCTACAATCAGCAACTATTATTTCGATAAATTGTTTCTGGGTGTGGACGGACTTGACATTAAATACGGTCTCACCACACCGAATCCGATGGAAGCACAACTTAACCGAACAATGGTGGAGAGAGCACAACAGGTGGTAGCCATTGCCGATTCAAGCAAATTTGGAAGGCACAGTTTTTCATACATCTGTGATGTGGACGTAATCAGCACTATCATAACCGATAGCAATATCTCATCGCAATATGAAACCGAACTTTTGAGAAGAAATATTAATGTCATTAAGGTATAGTCTGGCATCAGGAGAAGGAAAACATAGTAATTCGCTCCACAAAGCTTTCCTTACCCTATGCCCCTGGCTCGAAATTGAGGTAAAAAAAAGCCCAAAACTGAAATGATTCAAATTTTTGGGCTTTTAAAAATGTAGTCAGGCGGTACTATTCATCACCTGCCATGTCAGGCGAAATGGCAACAAGTTTTTTCCAGGCTTTCATAAGTGCCCAGGCACTTATACCGCTTGCTAATGTAAGCAGTGCTGCAGGGGCATAGTTACCATAAATCCAGTAACCGGTACCGAGAAGGATACCGTAAATTATTATGCAGCCGAGAATCATGCAGTAAATACCCTGAGGTACTCTCCATGCTTCGTCTTCAATCTGCTCCATCGAAATTCCGCGAATGTGTGCGAGTGATTGTACTTTCTTCCAGCCGGGACCACCTGGACGAATCAGCTTACAGAAATTGACGAGAGTTTCATCATCCGTTGGCCGGGTAAGATAAGTTACCAGTACCCATCCGATGGTCGTAAGCGTAACACCCACGAGCAGTTCCTGCCAGCCTGTAAGTAAAGGGAGATCAGTCGATGCGTGGAGAAAACGGAAATAAAGTGCAATGAGGAAAGAGATAGTCATCGCAGCAATTTCACTCCAGGCATTCACTCTCCACCAAAACCATCTGAGTATAAATATCAAGCCGGTACCCGCGCCTATTTGCAAGATAATCTGGAAGTTGTCAAGTGCAGATTGCATAACCAGTGCTAATGCTCCGGCAATAAACATCAGGATAACAGTAGAGATACGCCCAACATTTACCAGTTCCTTCTCTGTGCTTTGTGGCCTAATAAATCGCTTGTAAAAGTCATTCACAAGATATGAAGAGCCCCAGTTCAGATGTGTGGAGATTGTAGACATGTATGCCGCTATCAAAGCAGCGATGACCAGCCCAAGCCATCCAACCGGTACAAAGGTAAGCATGGCAGGATACCCCATATCGTGATCAACAATATCGGCTGCCTGAGGAAATTCCTGCCGGATTGAGGCAAGATCGGGAAATACAATCAGTGAGCATAAACCTACAATAATCCAAGGCCAGGGGCGCAATGCGTAGTGCAGAGCATTGAAAAGAAAAACGGCTCCGATAGAGTGGTCTTCATTTTTTGCAGCAAACATTCGCTGGGCAACATAACCACCGCCGCCAGGTTCAGCGCCGGGATAATAAACACTCCACCACTGAACGGCCAGAGGTATGATCAGAATGGCAAGAAGCTGAGAATGATCTGAAAAATCAGGAAACATATTCAGCATTGGCTTTACATTTTCGTGCGTAAGCATTCCCTGAAGCCCGCCTACATCAGGATGGGTTACGGCCACATAAGCAGCTACAAGCCCACCAATGATGGAGAGGAAAAATTGAAAAAAATCTGTTATTAAAACACCGCGAAGACCACCGAGAGCACTGTAAATAACGGTAACCACTCCCGCAATCAGCATGGTTTGCAGTGGTGTGATACCCATTAAAACCGTACCTATTTTTATAGCAGCCAGAGAAACACTGGCCATAATAATCACATTAAAAATCAAGCCCAGGTAGACTGCTCTGAATCCCCTTAAAAATGCTGCTGACTTCCCGCTATATCTTAACTCATAAAATTCAACATCGGTCAGGATTCCCGATCTGCGCCATAAATTTGCATAAACAAATACAGTTAGCATTCCGGTGAGGAGAAAAGCCCACCATGTCCAGTTACCGGCAACACCGTTTTGCCGGACAATATCGGTAACAAGGTTTGGTGTATCGGTAGAAAACGTTGTTGCTACCATTGATATTCCGAGAAGCCACCAGGGCATGTTTTTTCCGGCAGCAAAAAATTCCGTAGAGTTTTTTCCGGCTTTTTTCATAACCCAAAGGCCAACTATGAGAGAAAAAACCATGTATGCGGCAACAATAAGCCAGTCGAGAAGCGATAGTAGCATTATTTATGAGTTAAGTTGCAGTTTGAAAATAGTTGTGAATCAAGTTGCAAATATCAAATAACAAGTACCAAATTCCAAATTTTAAGATAAAGCCTGAATTATTCAGCGTTGATCATTGTGATTGTTGCCTGGCACTTTATTTTATTAGTCTTGGATAATAATAAATCGCATTATCATGAAACAGTTTGCTGAGGATTTTTTTTGACAACCCCAAACCTTTGAATGGTTTTTCTACATTCCAGGCTGTTTGGGTGTCTTCATCAGAGAAAAAACGGAATTCATTGTGCCATTTTCCCCGAATGGTTTCCTGAATTTCATTTGCATCGAGTGTGCCGTCATCGATCTGATCTGTTCCGAAAATGATGCGGTCCTGATAAGCCTCCACGAACTCTTTCACTTTCTTGTGATTGTCAATTGCCTGATACTGCAAATGGCAAACCCGTTCAGCAAGATCGACACCGGCATTGGGATGTTTGTCAAGCCATTTTGCCACCTCTTCTACACTCCACTCCAGGCTGGCCAGGTGCAGACCGATGAATTTGAGGTCGGGATGTTTTTCCAGGACCCGGTCTCTGGCCTGAAGTTGATCTTCATAAGATGGAAAATCTTTTTTCAGATACATGTGATATTCCGGGTTTTTCGAAAAGTACTCTTTATCACTGGTAACCGTCATCTCATCGAGTGGAAGCCAGCAGTTTTTGGGTTCTCCCAAGTGAGTAGCCAGTGGTATTTTGTTATTTACCAGATATTCATAGATGGGGTCAAAATCAGTATGATCGGCCATGACGAAATTTCCATTTTTGTCCCGGAGCTCCATACCAACATTTTTCCAGATTTTTACGGCTACAGCTCCATTTTTCCATCCTGTTTTGATCTGTTCCAGGGCTTTTTCTGCCCATTCCGTTTCACCCCAGCCTTCCACACCGAAAGATGCCATAAAGTGAAGGTTACCGGGTGAACGTTTGCCACATTCGATAGCCACCTCGCGCTGTTTGTCGGTGCTGTTAAATCCGGCATAGTTGGTGTTGATGGAGACAAGGCGCCACCGTTCTTTTGCGGCTTCATCCAGAATGGCAGAACGGTTTACATTTTGATGGATATGGGCATCTATCTTTTGGATATCGTAATAAATGTGGTCTTTCTGTAAAGGCATAACTCATTAATTTTTTATCTGTATGAAAGAAATTCCGGCGGCAAAATTTCAAACCGCCGGATGTTTCAATCGAGAAGCTCTTCAACTTTTTCTTCAATTTCTTCTGCTTTTTCGGTGCTTTCTTCAACAATAGCAAGCAGGAAAGTGGCGGTAATTGCCACAATCATCCCGATCAGTGTAACCGTGTGAGGGAAAACTGCATAGAGAAGCAGAGAAATTACAATGGTGATTACCGGGGCGATAGCGTTGGTAAGTGGCGATACAACAATCGCTTTTCCATATCTGTAGGCGTAGACAATACAGAGTGCACCAACCGCATTTAAAATCTGGATCATAGCGGCGAGATAGGGTCCCTGGAATCCCCAGTTTATATCTTGTGAAAAATCAGTCATCATAATTGCCAGTGGAGATAAAAGCAAACCTGTAATGGTCATATAAAAGAAAATACTTTCTGCCGTCATGGTTTGATTGGCAAATTTCATGAAAAACCCCTGTATTCCCCAGGCGAAAAATACTCCGAGTGCAAGAATCAGCCATAAATATCCTTCAACAGCGGCGTTATCAGGAGGCTGGTAGGAGAGGAGTGGAATGGCAATAAGTGCAAGTGCAATTCCAATCCAGCCTTTTAGCTGGGTTCGCTCTTTCAGAATAATGATAGAGAGCAGTACCGTAACAACGGGAGAGAGTGCAATAATTGGGAAAATGATATATGCAGGGCCAATTCCCAAACCGTGAAAAAGTATCAATTGACCGCCAGCTCCCAAAAAACCGATTGCAGCGCCGAGAAGTATCGATTTTTTATCATGCTCAATTTTCCAGTTGATAATTTTCAAAGCTACAAGAGCAGGCGGAATCATCGTGAGTGACCAGACCACATAACCGAGGGTGGCAGGAAATCCGGCTTGTTCGGTAATTTCAATAAAAGCTCCCCAAACTCCCCAGAAAAGAGTTGTTATCAGTGCAAAAATCAGCCAAAGTTTTGATTTCATAGAGATGTAGGTTTAGTATTTTAGGGTTAAAACCGGATTAAAATTGTATCAGGTTTTGATCTGTGATTCACCAATGTTTAATGTTGAAGACGTTTAATGATTTTACAGGGATTTCCTGCTGCAAAGCAATTGGGCGGAATAGGTTTGGTAACTACACTGCCTGCACCAATACTGGAATTTTCCCCAATTGTTATTCCTGGCATAATCAATGCACCGCCGCCTATCCAGGTATTATTACTAACAGTAACAGGTTTTGATTTTGTCAGGTAACGTGTTCTGTTTTTTCCAACGGCGGGATTTTTCAATAGCCTTTCGTTTGCACTAAGAGGATGGGTTGCAGTATAAATCTGCACTCCAGGCCCGATGAGAACATTCCTGCCAATGGTAATTTGATTACTGTCAAGAAATACACAATTGTAGTTTATAAATGTGTCATCTCCAATGTAAATGTGTTCTCCGTAATCGCAATAAAAAGGTGCTTCAATCCAAACTCCTTCGCCCATATCTCCAAATAGAGATTCCAGCGTTTTTCGTTTTTCCTGTATATTTTCAGATGAGGTTTGATTGTATGAGGCAAGAATATTCCGAACCCTGTGATACCTGTTCAGAAGTTCAGGATCTCTGGAATTGTAAGTATGGCCTGAAAGCATCCGTTCTTTTTCAGTCATGCGCCTTCTGCATTTTTTGAAAATGATTTTTTACTGGTATCAAATATCTCCGAGTCGTATCCGGAACCCAGGTATTCTTTTATAAAGTCAAAAGATTCAGCATGGTCGAGATGGAGCCAACCTTTTACACCAAAATTTTTTAATCCGGTACGGACAAAAGCAAAAGTTATTTCAAGTATCAGAAAATGGATGAATGAAAGAGTGGCTTGAATGATAATGGAGTTGCCGGTTTTGGAAGCGTGCGGCAGTAAACCTGAAGGGGTTTCGAAGTTATAAAATATAATTGCAAGAACAGCCGATCTCTGTTTTTCGAGAAATGTGAACTTTTCCTGCAGTTTCATGGAGTTACGTATTTTTGAGAGAGAGAGAGATCAAGTTTTCAGATTTTTTGCGGTTTCGCAGACCTGTTCGTAACTGATTATGCCATCTACGCCCCCCGCAGCCATTGTGGAAACAGCGGCTGTACGGTTGCCTTCATTGAGACACGTTTCCATCTCTTTACCGTTCAGATAGGCGTGTATAAAACCGGCATTGAAGCTGTCACCCGCCCCTATGGTATCAATAATTTCCGGGATAGGCAGGGAGTCTATGGATTTTTTTTCTCCGTTTTGAAACATCATGGCACCTTTAGCTCCGCGCTTGATTACAAAACAGGTGTTAAAATGGGCCACAGAATCAAGAGCACTTTCGAGGTCGGGTTTACCGGCGAGGCGAATAAATTCTTCTTCGTTGGGCAGAAAAAAATCAAGATGGGGTAAAATTTCTTCGAGGCCGAGATCCCAGTTCTCTTCTGGGTCCCACTGAGTATCCATCGACGTGGAAAGCCCCAGTTTTTTTGCCCTGCGAAACAGGTCTGCAAGTCCTTCTTTGAGTTTAGGCTGGAAAAAAATTGCAGAGGTGTGGATATGGCGGGCTGAACCAAGGATATCATCGGATATTTCATTGGACGAAAGATGTTCCATCGCGCCGGGATAGGTAACCATCATGCGGTCTTCTTCTATAAAGAAGATTATAGTAGCGCCCGTGCGTAGTTCTGGGTCTGTGATGATCGATTCGGTGTTTACACCTTGTTTTTCCATCTCTTTCAATAAAAACCGGCCGAACGAATCATCACCCAGCTTGCACATAAATTCTGTTTTGGAACCCAGTTTGGCGATGTTTGAGGCAAAAATAGCTGTTGAACCGCCCATCACAAGATCCATCTCATCTGCGCGCTGTTCTTCGCCGATTTGGGGCATTTTGTTGATTTTATTCATGATCAGATCAACATTCAGATCACCGACAACCAATACGTCAAATGCTTTGTTTTTCCCCATTTTAATTGAAATATCTGATTTTAAAATTTTCCAGTCTGGTTCGTTTATCAGGATAATAGTTCAGGATGATCGGATGTAAAGTTGATCATGTTGAAATTTTGGTAATATTTCATGATCGATTTCTGGAGATGCCAGATGACAAAAGCATCTGCATCGCGATAATCTTCGAGATTTTTGTAAAGTGCCGCCCTGGCTTCAAGTACTTCGGGGGCAGTCCAGATGTAGCGGCTGCATGTTCTCGTAATCCAGAGCTGTCGCTTATCGGTTAGGTCGTTAAAATCTTTGCCTGTTTCCTCTTTGGAGAGCCATTTTTGCCATCGATTACTGTCTATTACAGCATTTTTCAATGCATCTTCAAGGCCGGATGATTTGCCGATTTTTTTCTCGAGTTCCAGTAGTTCCATCAGCGCGATAAACTCCTCTTCGGTATATTCAGGTCCAACGTTGGCTCCTCCCATGCCGCTCAGCGGGTAATCTTCGGGATTGTCCACATAATCGGAATAGTGGCCTTTGATGAGCGCACCAAAAGGTTTCACGTGATCGGTAAGTTTTTTGGCTACATCGGGATCGAAAAGGGTTGTGTGAAGATCTGTTCCAACTTTGCCTACCACAAAACAGGGCCAGCTATTTTCCAATCCCAGTTCTTTCAGTCCTTTATCCAGCCCGTCAAGAAACAGGTCGAAATTATCCATGTTGGCGAGGCCGCCGTGAACTTCCTCGGTACCCACTTCATAACTGATAGGTGGGTGATTCTGCTCTTTTCGATAATTTTCAGCGTGTTGTATCATATCGAGCGTACGTTCAGCCACAAGATCAATCGGGATGGGTTCGTCATTTCCCAGTCTTACATCAACGGTGGGGTCGATGTGCAGAAGTGCGTAACCTGCATCAATACAGGTTTCGAGTGTTTTTTTTACTTCAGCCATGGTTTTTTCATAGCTGTAGTTTTCGGTTTTGTGCTTGTCTTTCAGCCAGGGGCCACCGTGGTCCAGGCATGTGTAAACCGGTGATTTCAGCCCGATTCGCTCAGATTCTTTTTCTACAAATTCTGTGAGCTGATGGGGTGTCCAGCCAGTGTAGCCGCCGTCACGGTCAACCTGGTTAAGTGTAGCAGCCAGCAAAAGAGGAGCATTCGCTTGTTTGGCAGCCATCAGTGCTGCGCGTGTTACTGATTCGGAGTTTGGACAAACCGCCAGAAGAGTTTTGTTGGCTGGTTTACCGGCAATAAAAGCATGTATAATTTTATTCAGCGGATGAATGCTCATAATTTAATTTTTTTGACAGGTTGAGATTTTGCTCTTTAAAAATTATTAAGAGCAAATTGAAGTGAAGCAGCTAATCCGGGACTTTAATTTTATTTATAAATGGTAACTCCTTTCACTACCCTCGAAATAACATTGTTTTGAGAGGGAGAGTCAGGGTTTAGCCCTAAATAGAGTGATTTATAAAAGCCGATTATTTGTGCTGGTAGTACATAGAGCAACAGGTTGTAGTCGGAATGTTTAAAGCTGTCTTCAAGGTTAAAAATTATTTTTTGATCAAGGTTCAGTTGTTCGGCCTGTTCTGAATCACAAAAAACACCCAGACAGTGCATGGCAATACCATCTTCCAGAATTTCTTCCACGAGATCCCTTTCATATTGGAAAACGCGTTCATCGGGGGAGAAAAGAAAAACAAGCACGGTGTTTTCGTGGACAACTGCTTTTGGGCCATGCCGGAAACCTAAAAAGGAATCGAATTTGCCCACAACATGTCCGTCGGTCAGTTCCTGTACTTTCAGATGTGACTCTTTTGCAATTCCTTCAAGCGGGCCTGACCCCAGGAAAACAATCCGGTCAAACTCTTTGAAGGATAATGCTTTAAGACCTTGTGTAGAGTCAAGAATGCTTTCGTGGGCTGAATTTGCTACTGCCTCCACTTCTTTTTTATCTGAAGAGCTTTTCCCTTTTCGTGCCAGATAGATTGATGAAAGCACCATGCTGGTAAAACTACCGGTCATGGCCAGGCCTTTGTCTTCTGTATCTGGTGGAAGCAGAATGGTTAATCCGTTTTTAAGTGTTTTAACTCTTTGCGCAAGTTTACCATCCTCATTGCAGGTAAGTGCAAGGTGATATACATCATCACATTTCGACTCAGCGATGTCAACAGTTGCAATACTTTCCGGGCTATTGCCAGACCGGGCAAAAGAGATCAGGAGAAGCGGGATATGAGTGTCTACATAACTTTCGAAATGTGTGACAAGTGTAGTGGTGGAAAGAGCTCGTACAGAAACACCGTTTTTATTACGGAATAGATGTTCGGTTGATTCTCCAATGTATGCGGATGTGCCCGCTCCGGTAAGAACGATATTTAAACGCGGTTTTTCATGTAAAGGGCTTAAAAAATCAGAGATATACCCATTTGCACTTATCGAATCAAGAGTTTCGATCCAAAGTTTCGGCTGAGCTTCAATTTCACTCTTAGTAAAAAAATCTTTCTTAATGTTACTCATTTGTTAAAAAATTCATCTTCCAATGCATGGTATTAATAAGTAAACCTGCAGAGAATTGATAGTTAGTGTTACAGTATACTCATGTTAGCTGCATGATTTTACCCCTTTTAAAATAGCTTTGTGGTAAAAAAGTATCATAAAATGTTGTTTGGCAGAATTTAATTATGGCAGGAATTTTTACATAATAAAACATTAGGATATGAAATTTCCAAGCCATGTATGCGGTTGAAAAATGTTATTTTCTTGCGCCCGCTCTCTAATGTGCTTCTAAAAAAGAAAAAACACAAATATTTTTGAATTTTTAGCAAGTTAAACAAATTATCATCTTTCATAAAGAAAATAAAAGAAAAATTATTGGGTTTGCATTTCTCACTTTATTATTTATTATGTATCTCATCTGAAGTATCGATATTTGCCACATATTAATTAAACGTAATTTTTTAAAGATGAAAAGCAATCGCAGGGACTTTCTGAAGAAATCCGGTATGGCCGGTATAGGTTTGGTAGGCGGAGTATTAGGCTCGTCTAAAGAAGATAAAAACAAAGAACCGTTTGAATTAAAACGGCGCCAGAGATTCAACATGCACGGCTATTCAGCACCTGCTCTTGATGTAGTTCGTGTAGGGTTAACCGGAATTGGAAACAGAGGTTCAGGTACGGTGAGGCGCCTGGCAAGCCTTGAGGGTGTTGAGATTAAAGCTATTAATGATGTTGAAGAGGATCGGGTCAAGGCCGCAATTGACGGGATTTCTGCCACTCAGAGCCCGGACGGTTATTACCGCGATGAAAACGATTGGAAACGAATGTGTGAACGTGATGATATTGACCTGATTGCCATCCAGACGCCCTGGCATCTCCATGTTGAGCAGGCGGTCTATGCAATGGAGCATGGCAAGCACGTTTATTGCGAGCTTCCCGCCGCCAATACCATCGAAGAGTGCTGGCAGCTTGTTGAAACTTCCGAAAATACCCGGCAGCACTTTGTACAGATGTCTGCATCCTGTCATGGCGGAATCTCGGCTGTGGTGCTGAATATGGTTAGACACGGAGTGTTCGGAGAGGTTATTCACGGTGAGGGTTCCTACATTCACGATTTGATGAATGACTATAACTTCACCAAGCACATGTATCACAATCTCTGGCGCCTGAACGAGAATATCGGCCGGCACGGAAACCTGTACCCTCAGCACGGCCTTGTCCCGGTGATGCAGATGATGGATATCAACTATGGTGATCAGATGGATTACATGGTTTCCACTTCCACCAATGATTTTATGATGGCCGAACGTGCTAAAGAATTGGCCGCGGAAGATGAATTTTGGGAGCCATATGTGGGAAGAGACTATCGCGGAAATCTGAACACAAGTATTGTTCGCACCCGAAAAGGTAAAACGATGATGCTACAGCATGATGTAACTACTCCCCGCCCAGCCATCCGGTTCGATTTGATCAGCGGAACGAAAGGAGCATTTCATGCAAGGCCAAGCCGGATCGGCTTCAGTTATAATGAGGGGTGGATTCCACAAGAAGAGTATGATGCACTTGTGGAGGAGTACACACCGGAAATCAACAAACGTTTCAATGAACTGATGACGAGGGCAGAAGCGCCCGGACGGACACAGCGGTCTTACGAGAGAGTTAACGCAATGGACTGGCGATTGATTGACAGCCTGCGAAATGGCCTGCCGGTGGACATTGATGTGTATGATTCAGCTGCATCGAGTGCCATTACACCATTGAGTGAATGGTCGGTTGCAAACCGGTCAAACTCGGTTTCGGTTCCCGATTTTACAAATGGAGCCTGGGAAACCAATGAGCGAGGCATGGATGTGCAGCTTGAATGGGGTGGCGGAACCACCCGGATTCTGTAGTCTGATAATAAATGTTAATCAGACTATCATTTTGAATATTTATGGTGCCGTGAATATGCGGCACTATTTTTTTAAAAAAAACGAAATCAAAAAAAATGAAAAAAAACCGCAGAGATTTTCTGAAAATGACAGGACTTGCCGGTATGGGTATTGCCGGTTCGGGGTTCTTTGGTTCTGCAAATGGCAAAGAAAAACAAGCTGAAGATGCGAGACGCGAAATTGGCGATTTAAAACTTTTAGACTGGGAACCGGTAAGCCAGATGGTGGTGAAAACCACTGAAGTATTGAAACCGAAATATCCTGTGATTGATATTCACAATCACCTGAGAAACCATGATCTCACCGAGCAATATCTGGAGAATATGGACGAAACCGGGGTCTGGAAAGTGGTGAGTCTGGATGGCCGATCGGCCGGTGATTTTTATAAGGAACATCTCGAGCGTTTGCAGGGAGTTTCCAAAGAGCGACTGATTGTCTTTTTTACACCAGATTTCAGCAGAATAGATGAGCCGAATTTCGGACAAAATGAAGCACGTAAGCTGGAAGAAGCCGTGAATGCCGGCTGCCGGGGAATGAAAATTTTCAAATCTCTGGGACTTACACTCAAAGACAATAGCGGACAGGTGGTACCGGTGGATGATCCCCGGATCGATCCTATCTGGGCCAAATGCGGTGAATTAGGCATTCCTGTAATTATTCACGTGTCAGACCCGAAGGCATTTTTTACCCCTGTTGACCGTTACAATGAACGGTATGATGAACTTGGCGCCAATCCTCACTGGGCATTTTATGGTGATGAGTTCCCCGAAAAGGAAGAAATACTGAATCAGCGAAACAGAGTGTTTGAACGCCATCCGGATACAATTTTTATTGCAACACATATGGCTAATCTTCCCGAAGAGCTTGGAAGAGTGTCAATGTGGCTGGAGAAATATCCAAATATGTATGTGGATATTAACGCACGAATCAGTGAACTTGGCAGACAGCCCTACACCGCCCGGAAATTTATGATTAAACACCAGGATCGTATCCTGTTTGGAACCGATACACCACCCCGTTTAGACGCATACCGTGTTTACTATCGTTTTCTTGAAACAGACGATGAATATATCGATTCTGCCCCGAGCCATCACCGGCAAGGGCGCTGGATGATCTATGGTATTTTTCTGCCCGATGAGGTGCTTGAAAAACTTTATAACAAAAATGCCCTGAAAATTTTCGCAAAATTTAAAGGCAGTTAACCGAAATTAAAATCTAAAAATTTATAGGCCAGGGATTACTATTATGGGTTCGTTTAACCGAAAAGATTTTTTAAAAGTAACAGGATTAGCCGGAATAGCCGGTGCAGGATTTTTAACCGGCTGTAACGCAGGCGCAAGCAGCAGCGGAAACAGGGATGGTAACAGCCCGTTCCGTCTTACGCACGACCAAACATTCAATATGTCAGGTTATGCAGCCCCTGCACTGGAGACGGTTCGGGTTGGGATAACCGGAGTGGGAAGCCGCGGCCGTGGTGCAGTCAGACGATTATCACGAATAGAAGGTGTGCAGATAACGGCTCTGTCTGATGTGGTTCCGGAAAATATCGATTCAGCTATGGAAATTCTTGAAGGCACTGACCATTCCCCCGAGGCATATACCAACGGGCCGGAAGACTGGAAGCGGATGTGTGACAGTGATGATGTTGATCTTGTTTATATTTGTACACCATGGCATCTTCACACTCCACAGGCGGTTTATGCAATGGAGAGCGATTGCCATGTAGCAACGGAATTGCCCGCAGCAGTAACCATCGAGGAGTGCTGGCAGCTTGTGGAAACGTCCGAAAAAACCCGTAAACACTGCATGATGCTCGGAAATGTCTGTTACGATTTTTTTGAGATGGTAACCCTGAATATGGCTCGCCAGGGCTTTTTTGGTGAACTTATTCACGGAGAAGGTGCCTACATTCACGACCTGATGGGACTCAATTTCTCCAAGACTGCCTATCATGATATGTGGCGTCTCAAAGAAAATGCCAACCGAAATGGAAACATCTATCCGCCCCACAGTATCGGCCCGGTCTCCAAGGCAATGAATATCAACAGCGGCGACAAAATGGACTATCTCGTTTCCATGTCGAGCCACGATTTTATGATGGCGGATAAAGCCAGAGAGCTGGCTCAGGAAGATGAAGTTTTTGAACCGTTTGTGGGCAGTAATTTCAGGGGAAATATGAATACCACACTGATCAAAACCAGAAAAGGCCGAACCATCATGCTGCAGCATGATGTAACCTCACCGCGGCCCTATTCGCGGATTCACCTTCTCAGCGGAACCAAAGGAATTGCCCGAAAATGGCCTCTTCCTGCCCGAATTGCTACAAGTCATCACGACTGGTTATCAGACGAAGAGTTTGCAGAATTGGAAGAACAGTATACTCCGGAAATCACCAAACAGGTGGGTGAAATGGCCCGGCAGGTTGGCGGCCATGGCGGAATGGATACCATCATGGACTGGAGAATGATCGACTGCATTCGCAATGGTCTGCCGCTGGATATGGACGTTTACGATGCTGCCTTGTGGAGTGCGATCGGCCCTCTTTCCGAATGGTCTACCAATAACACATTTGAAAAACTGGAAGTACCCGATTTTACCTCGGGTTCCTGGGAAACAAATGAGCCGGGAATGGATATCAATCTGGAACGCGGTGGAACTACTCAAATCATTTAACGTCCGCTTTGCATGAATATAACCGGAAAGGCCAAAGAAGACCGAAGTTATGATGCGATCGTCATCGGTTCGGGAGTTACCGGTGGCTATGCGGCGATGGAACTTTGTGATTTGGGTGTAAAAACACTGGTACTTGAACGTGGCCGTCCTGTAAAACATGGTGATTATCCAACCGCAACACTGGACCCCTGGGAAATTCCCAACGCAGGGCACCTCCCCCAGGAGATGCTAGACCGGAATCCTGTTATTGCCCGCTGTTATGCTTACGACAAAACCACCGAGCACTTTTTTGTAAAAGATGAAGAGCAGCCCTATATCCAGGAAAAACCATTCGACTGGATCCGCAGTTACCAGGAAGGTGGAAAATCTTTGGTGTGGGCACGTGGCTGTCAGCGCTGGAGTAAATACGATTTTGATGGCCCCGGTCGCGATGGTTTCAGTATCGAATGGCCCATTACCTACGATGAGATAGCACCCTGGTATTCAAGGGTTGAAACTTTTGTAGGCTGGAGCGGGAATAAAGACGGACTCGAACATTTTCCCGATGGTGAGTTTCTTCCCCCGTTCGAAATGAACTGTGTTGAAAAACATATGAAGCAGGCTATTGAATCGTCTTATGATGATCGTTATCTCATCCAGGGACGTTGTGCCCATCTCACTGAAGTGAAAGATATTCACCGTCAGCAGGGTCGCGGACAATGTGTGGCTCGTAATCTTTGCCAGCGCGGATGTCCTTACGGAGCCTATTTCAGTTCCAATTCTGTGACACTGCCATGGGCTAAAAAAACCGGGAATCTTACCATCCGCACACATTCGGTAGTTCACTCTATTATTTACGATGAGGAGAATGAAAAAGCCACTGGTGTCCGTGTAATTGATGCTAATACAAAAGAAATGACGGAGTATTATGCACGCACGATTTTTGTGAATGCGGCCTGCCTCAACTCCAATATGATTTTGCTAAACAGCAAGTCGAACCGATTTCCCGACGGGCTTGGTAACGACAGCGGGGCTCTTGGCAGGTATGTTGGTTTTCACAACTACAGGGGACGAATTACTGCCTCAATTGAAGGTTTTGATGATCATTATTTTTACGGCAGAAGGCCAACTGGCCCGATTATTCCGCCCTTTAGAAACGTGTATCAACAGGATGCAGATGCCGATTTCCAGGGGAAATATCTGATCTCAACTGGTGCGAGCCGACCGGCATGGACCCGAGGAGTTCGGTCTGAAAATATTGGTGCAGATCTGATTGAAGAGATGCAGCAGCCCGGACAGTGGCGGGTCAACATGCGGATGTCGGGTGAGGTGATTCCCGAATACGACAACCATGTGCGCCTTAGTGAAACAGAGACAGATGACTGGGGTATGCCGCAATTGGTCATCTCCATCGATTATACAGAAAACGATGTAAAAATGATGGAGGATTTCCTGGAACATGGCGTTGAAATGCTGGAACGGATTGGCTGTAAAGATATCCGCGCTTTTGACAATAACCAGGCACCCGGCCTCGATATCCATGAGATGGGTGGAGCCCGTATGGGCAAAGATCCGGCTACATCGGTATTGAACAAGTGGAACCAGGTTCATTCATGCAAAAATGTGTTTGTAACCGACGGAGCCTGCATGACTACAGTGTCCACGCAAAATCCATCGCTGACATTCATGGCAATTTCTGCAAGGGCGGCTCACCATGCTGCTGATGAAATGAAAAAAGGAAATCTTTGAGTAAAATTGCAGATTTGATATTAGTTTATAACAAATAAAAGAAGAAAAAGATTAATGATGAAACGACGAGAATTTTTACAAAAAAGCTCAGCCGGCCTGGCAGGGCTCACAATGGGCTCTGTTCTGATGAACCATGAAACCACATCAGCGAATAAAAAAACCGGACAACCGGTTCAGGAACTTTCTCTGAAAAAAGGCTACATGCTCGGCACATTTCCCGAAAGGAATGAGTATACAGTAATGCAACAATTTCAAATGCTAAAAACTGCCGGTTTTCATGGGGTTGAACCGGACAGCGGATTAGACCGATCCGAAGTATTGGCGGCAAAAGAAGAAACCGGCCTGGAAATTCCGAGTATTGTGGTATCTACACATTGGTCACAGCCGCTTACCAGTCCAGACCCTTCAGTAAGGCAGGCTGGCCTGGATGGATTGGAAATTGCCCTGGAAGATGCCCATGAATATGGTGCAGCACGGCTCTTGTTAGTGCCGGGGCGGGTAACCGACGAAATTACGTATGATACGGCATATAAACGGTCTCAGGAAGAGATCAGCAAGATGGTGCCTCTGGCCGAAGAGCTGAACGTGACTATCGCTATCGAAAACGTGTGGAATCGGTTTTTGCTCAGCCCGATGGAAGCTGCCCGTTATGTGGACGAGTTTAACTCAGACTATGTAGGCTGGTATTTTGATATCGGCAATATTCTTAACTACGGCTGGCCCGAACACTGGATTCGAATTTTAGGTGAGCGAATATCCATGCTCCACATCAAAGAATACAGTATGGAAAAGCGCAATTCCGAAGGGCCGGGAGCTGGTTTCCGGACCAACTATCTGGAAGGTGATAACAACTGGGCAGGGATTATGCAGGCCTTGCGTGATGTAGGGTATAGAGGGGAATACGGTATTGCCGAACCGGCTTATCGTGAACAGGATATTCCACATGATCGCTGGCTCAAGGAGTACGTTTCCGACAGAATGGATACAATTTTTGCCAAATAAACAGATATATTCCGTTCTTTTTTACCCCAAAACGTAAATTATCATGAAAAGCAACCGTAAGGAGTTTCTTAAAAAAGCAGGGCTGGCAGGAATCAGTTTGGCCGGTGGCGGAGTTCTGAAGGAGTTTTTGCCTGGCCCTAAGCAGACTGCCCCGACACTTCCGGCCGGTGCAGATTTGAACCCTTCCATAAAATCAGCAGGCATGAATTCAGAAAATCACACGATAATAGGCGGTTATGGAAAGTGGGCCGCATCCCTGATCGAACAGGAACTGCCGGAATTTTCTTATCGGCGAAATGAGTGGAATGATGTTGAGGCGTGGCATAAAGCCGCAAAACAGCGCTTGAAAGATAGACTGGCCATTCCTGATATCGGCAGAGCGCGGGACCTGACGGTAAACAGACAGTACATCTATGACGGTCTTCAGGTTGAAGAGTTAAGCTGGAAGCTGCCATACGGAGAACCGGCAGAGGCTATTTTACTGAAGCCGCAGAACACATCCGGACCTCTGCCCGGAATTCTGGGGTTTCATGATCATGCGGCTAATAAATATTTCGGAAAACGGAAGATTACCCGCACCAGTGATGAGATGCATCCGGTCATGGAGAGCCACCAGGAAAATTACTACGAGGGAGTTCCCTGGGCGAATGAGATCGCCAAACGCGGTTATGTTGTTCTGGTTTCTGATGCATTTCCTTTTGCCAGCCGGCGTGTTCTGATGAGCGACATTCCCGAGGGTATGCGAAACGGCTTGTCGGATGAAGATCCTGAAAATCCTGAAAATATTGAAGCTTACAACAACTGGGCGGTGAATCATGAACATATTATGGCAAAGTCTCTGTTCAGTGCAGGTACTACCTGGCCGGGCGTTTTTTTTGCTGAAGATCGTGTAGCACTCGATATACTTTGCGAACGCAATGATGTGGATGAAACCCGGGTAGGTTGCGGAGGGTTGTCCGGCGGAGGAATGCGTACCGTTTTTATGACAGCCCTGGATGAACGGATAAAATGCGGAGTTTCAGTTGGTTTTATGACCACCTGGAAAGATCTTGTACTATATAAAGCCCATACCCACACCTGGATGACCTATGTTCCGCTGCTTCCGAACGAACTCGAATTTCCGGAAGTTTTCGGGCTGAATGTGGAGACTCCCACACTTGTTCAGAACAATATTCACGATGCACTCTTTACATTGTCTGAAATGGAGCGGGCAGATGAAATCCAGGCAGAAGTTTATCAAAAAGCGGGAAATTCTGATCGTTATAAGGGGACGTTCCATCCCGGTCCTCATAAATTCGATAAACCCATGCAAGATGAGGCATTTGAATGGTTTGACCAGTGGCTGAAAGGGTAAATTGACAGTGAATCTTTATATAATTGATTGATAAACGAAATACCTGCGGTTGTATTCCGGTTAGCCCGGATTTCTCACATAAAATAGATGGAATGTAATTTGTCTTATTGATTTATAATTCATTTTTAGTGTTTTAAAAATATGCAGTTTGTTTTGCGTCGAAATTTGGGTTAGCAATTTAGTGGAATGGAATTTATGGAACGATATGAATAGAAAGATACTGATCATCGGATTCCTCCTGGTTACAGGTTTTGTTTTTACAAATTGTTCCAGTAACGAATATGAAAACTCATCCGCAATTTACCTACAAACAGTTCGTGCCTATGCCGATACTATGATTGAACATGGCCGGGACTATTATGGTGAGGTTCACTCTCCACTATTTGCGGTTACACTTGATCGGAAAACCCTGGCAATGCCCGAGGGAGAGAGTCTTGAAAATATTCAAAATCTGAGCTTCGAGGATTGGGGAGTACGCAATCAGGACAGAATTTTGAATGGTGCAAACACCATGCGCCACCAAAACCTTTATCAAATATTATATGCATTAACCGGGATATCCGGTGATTCTGTGTATGCAAACCAGGCCGATGAGGCGCTTACGTGGTTTTTTCAAAATGCTCAAAGTGAAGGAACCGGACTGGTTGCATGGGGAGATCATGCTGGCTGGAATTTCTACGAAAACAACCCGGCCGGAATCGATATTCACGAATTTTCGCGTCCATGGATATTATGGGACAGAACCTTTGAACTCGTGCCGGATGAAGCAGAACGTTTTTCTTATGGATTGTGGAATCATCAGATTGGAAATCAGGAAACAGGGGCTTTCTCCCGCCATGCCAAATTAAGTGAACACGGTCCGGACACCGGTTGGGATTTTCCCAGGCATTCAGGATTTTTTATCAATACCTGGGCAGAAGCTTATCACAGAACTGAAGATTCAACATTCCTTCAGGCGATAGAGACACTGCTCGATTTTCATGATCGCCATTCAAGTGAAGAAACGGGTGCTATTCCCGCCGAAGTAGACAATCCGCGGTCAAATAACCTGATGCTCTGGCCGCAAAGTAATTTGTCGTTGGCTATCGATTTATGGAGAAGTGCTGAGTCTGGATACCTGCCGGATAATTTGGCAGAACGAATGCAGAATATGGCTCTGAAAATAGATGAGATCTATCATCTTCTCCCACATGAAGTAAATGAAAAAGGTGGTTTTGTTCAGCGAAGTCAAATACATACACTTGAAGCTATTTCATTGCTGGATGAACATGGAAGTCCCTATACAGACCTGTGGGGAGGCGCTTACGGCCACAGGGCAACCGTAAAAGTAGCCAATAAATGTTTGTTGCGATATCGGCAAACAAGCAGTGAAGATTACAGGCGTTTGGTGCTCGGTGCCGCTTCTCAATATTTAGATTCTGAACCTGATTCGGACCAGGTTGTATATCCGGGCACGATGGGCGATGCAATTTTTCTGATGGTGGGTGCATACGAACTTACCGGTGATGAACGCTTTCTTAACCGGGCCGCTTACTTCGGCCAACTGGCACTTACCATGTTTTTTGATGATGATTCGCCGCTTCCCCGTGCTANTTCTGTGCATGATCACTATGAGGCAAACATAAACCGCCCCGATACATTAATCATGGCACTTTTTAAGTTGTGGGCAATATTGAATGATGAAGATTCAAGCCTCTCTTTAATTTGGATTGACAGATAGTCCGAACGGAGCGGCTGAATAGTGTGTCTTGCATCAACAACGCATGTAGTAACAACATTAAGAAATTAAACATTAATATAAAGCCAAAGAATTATGAAGTCTGTATCTAAGTGGTGGCCTTATATCATCCGAAACTTTTTTCTGGCCGGGTCCATTGTCTTTATTGCTGCATGTGACAATACGGATGTTATCGTTGAAAAGCCTTTACCCGAAGACCTGAAACCTTATTTCTCACCTCCCGAAGAGTTTGCCGGTGAATATGGGGATTATCGTTCTCCCCTTATTTTTGAATCGGGTGACGAGGTGCAAAACAGATCAGACTGGGAGCAAAGGCGCCAGGAAATTCTTGACCGGTGGCACGGATTGTTGGGTGAATGGCCCGAAGTGCTGGACAATCCGACTGTAAATTATATTGAATCGGGCCAGCGGGAAGATTTTATGCAACACAGGGTTGAATTTGAAGTGGCACCGGGATGGATGCGTGATGCCTATATTCTCATCCCCGAAGGTGACGGGCCGATGCCCGCAGCCGTGGTTCCTTTTTATGATGCGGAAACTGGTGTTGGTTTGGAGCGCGAGATGAGAGATTTTGCATATCAGCTGACCAAAAGAGGCTTTGTAACCCTTTCGTTCGGAAGCGATCCGCGCTCAAACTATTACCCTGAGGAAGATAATGCCACTCTTCAGCCGCTCTCTTTTATGGCCTATATGGCAGCAAATGCCTACCAGGTATTGGCGAACCTCGATGAGGTGGATCCGGACAGAATTGGGATTGTGGGTCATTCCTACGGAGGTAAATGGGCGATGTTCGCATCTGCTTTATATGATAAATTTGCGATTGGGGTTTGGTCGGACGGTGGCATTGTATTTGATGAGAGCAGGAGTAATGTTAATTTTTGGGATCCCTGGTACCTTGGATATGAGCCTGGAGATATTGAGAGAGACTGGCGGGGTATCCCGGAAGAAGAAAATCCCCGAATCGGTGCGTATAAAGTGATGATTGAAGAGGGCTGGGACCTCCATGAACTCCATGCCTTGATGGCACCTCGGCCATTCCTGGTTTCAGCCGGTTCCGAAGATCCACCCAAGCGCTGGATACCTTTAAACCATGCGATTGATGTAAATCTATTGCTTGGTTATGAAAACCGGGTCGCGATGCAAAACCGCCCGACTCACGGTCCTGACGAGTATTCAAACGAGGTGATTTATCGGTTCTTTGAACATTTTTTGAAATAAGCAATTGTATAAATTTTGAGGTGTTGTGTCGGGAAGATATTAATACTGAATGATGGTTTTTTTTGAATGTGTTGTGATCTTTTTAGAAATATTTTAAAGTTGCATAGTATTCTTTTTTTTAATAGTCTGAACAGAAGCCTTTTATAATCCATGAGATTGTATTTACTTGCAATTTAGTGGATATTTTTTTCCAGGTTAACTTAACCGGTTAAATGCAATAACTGATTGCTTGTTTTACTGGTTTGTTACCGGAATTATATTTTTTTATTCCTTTTATTTTATTTGTTTTAGAATAAAGGAAACGTGTCCATTTTTATTTTCAGATAGGTGTTTAGTTTATGAAGAAAAACAGACGGGAATTTTTAAAAATCACTGGCCTGGCAGGAGCGGGACTTGCCGGGCTGAATTTTATGAATGGCTGCACTCCGAACTCTCAGAACCGAACAGGTGAAGGCCGAAACTGGCAGGAAGACCCCGAGTGGCAGCGAATACAATATGGTGAATGGGGCGGGCCGGGTGTAGACCCAAGGCCGGGTGCGATGGACGAGATTTTGCTGAAAGATTATGCACCGAAATCATCGCTGGTGCTACCGATTACCGAGGTGGATCAGCCCAGGTATGACGCTATTGATGTTCATATCCACAACTACCCTGCCCGTGCCGACGGGGATACCCGCCAGGTACTTGCCGAATGGGTGGGAACCATGGATGAGGTTGGCGTGGAAACTTCGGTCGTTCATACCAATGCAATTGGGGATCGTTTCCGGGAGCTGACCGAACTCTATCTGGATAACTATCCTGACCGGTTTCAGCTCTATTGCGGTGTTGATCTGAATGAGATCGGGGCATCTGATTATCCCGAGCGAGCTGCTGAAGAGCTGCATCGCTGCTACGAAATGGGAGCCCGCGGTGTAGGTGAGCTGACTGATAAAGGCTTGGGGTTATCTGCAGATTCATCTATCCCCCGGGATGAGCGCCTTCATCACGATGATCCCCGTCTGGATCTGTTCTGGCAAACGTGCGGGGAACTCAATATGCCGGTGAACATTCACATTGCCGATCATCCATCAGCCTGGGAGCCGCTGGATGTGTTTCAGGAGCGTACTCCCGACTACCAGCACTTCAATCTTCATGGTGATGATATTTTATCTCACGGCGAACTGCTGGCCCGGCGCGACAGCCTGCTCGAAAAACATCCTGATACCACATTCATTGCCTGTCACCTGAGCAACGAGGGGCATGACCTTGCCTCACTGAGTGAAGCCCTGGACCGCTACCCGAATCTTTATCTGGACATTTCCGCACGCGACTATGAAGTGGGACGCACACCCCGTGCTGCCAAAAGATTTCTGGAAGCCTATCCGGACCGTGTGCTTTTCGGGACCGACATGGGCATGCAAAAAAGTATGTACCGAGCCTGGTGGCGCCTGCTGGAAACCGATGACGAGTATATGACCGGGCGGGTATGGTGGCCATATTACGGGCTCGATTTACCGGATTCGGTCCTTGAACCGCTTTATCGTGGAAATGCCGAACGCATTATGAACTGGGAAGAAGTGTAAAACAACATCAAATGAGGCAGCCTGCAAACATTTTCTAAACAATGACTCAAACAATTTAAAATTTATAAATATCATGGGTAATAACCGCAGAACCTTTTTAAAACAGATCAGCCTGGCAGGGCTTGGTCTGACCGGTGCGAGCAAGCTGATTGCCGAATCGCAAGCCAGCGATCCCTATCGCAGAAACCGAAAACAGGTATTCAATATGCACGGCTATGCTGCTCCGCCGCTCGAAACCGTCCGTATAGGATTGGTAGGCATCGGTAGCCGGGGTTCGGGCATGACCCGCCGCCTGGCCGGTGTTGAGGGGGTTGAAATTAAAGCAATGTGTGATACGGTGCCGGAACGGGTACATGAGACTATCGAGGCAATCAGCGGATTTCCACAGCATGACCCTGATATATATACCGACGGACCGGAAGACTGGAAGCGGATGTGCGAGCGCGATGACCTCGACATGATCTACATTGCCACCCCCTGGCGCCTGCACGGGGAGCAGTGCATATTTGCCATGGAGCACGACAAGCATGTGTATGTGGAGATACCGGCGGCGACCTCCATTGAGCAGTGCTGGGAGCTGGTGGAGACCTCGGAACGCACCCGCAAACACTGCGCACTTATGTCAGCTTCCGGCCATAGCGGACTGAATGCCGTGACACTGAATATGGCCCGAAAAGGATTTTTGGGAGACCTGGTTCATGCCGAAGGAAATTATGTACACGACCGGGTGTCGAACCCTAACAGATGGACCCGGGATGAGCACGGATGGTTCGGTTATCGCCCCTGGAGGCTGGATGAAAATGTGGCAAGGGATGGGAATCTGTATCCTCAGCACGGGCTGACTCCGCTTTCACAGATGCTGAAGCTCAACTATGGCGATCAGATGGACTACCTGGTATCGGTTTCCAGCGATGATTTTACGATGGCTCCGCTGATGGAAAAGCTTGCCGAGGAGGACGATTATTTTGAGCCGTATGTTGGAAAGAAATTCCGGGGCAATATGAATGTGACGGTCATCCGTACCAAAAAAGGCCGTACGATTATGCTTCAGCACGATATCAGCACACCGAGGCCGGGTTCTCGGTTTCAGCTAATCAGCGGTACCAAAGGCATTGCACAGCACGCCCCGGCACCTGCTCGTTTTGCCACGGAAGACGGCGGCTGGCTGGATGAAAGTGAATTTAATCAACTGGTAGAAGAATATACTCCCGAAATGACACGCCGGTTTGATGAACTGGTTCAGCAATCAGAAGACAGAGAACGTGAACAACTTCGGGGTTATGCCCGTGTGGATGCAATTGACTGGCGCCTGATTGACTGCCTGCGAAACGGGCTACCGCTGGAGATGGATGTATATGATGCAGCCCTTTGGAGTGCCATCACCCCGCTTACAGAGTGGTCGGTGGCCAACCGCTCTAACTCCGTATCGGTCCCCGATTTTACAGCCGGAAATTGGAAAACCAACGAATACGGTCTGGATGTAACTCTGGGCAGGGGCGGAGGCACAACAAGGTTGTTGTAAATTCTACATTGGTTTCTTTCTGTCTCCCATTCTTATTGTCTAAAATCATTATGGGTGATAGATTAAAAGTCTGAAATAGATGTTCATTATCCTATTCCGGCGTATTTTCAATTTGATTTATGTTTATTAGAAAATCCTTCTTCTATGTTATTCTGAGCATCCTTTTTTTTCAAGACAGTGCTTCAGGATTAACTTCACATAACATGATTCGGGCTTCAATAAATTCGGAAATAATTTCTTCCGATAGCCTTCCTTCTGTTTTTACAGACCGGCAAGATCTGCTCGATCTGTTTATAAAAGCAGAAGCGGCTACCAGGTTCAGTATCAACCAGCTGCCTGATGATTTGGAAGATTGGGAAATAAAGCGGAACGATATAAGGAACGCGATAATAGAATCAGCAGGAATAGAATTGGCAGATCCTGATCTGCCTTTTGATGTGCAGGAAACTGCGACGATAACTCTTGGAGGCTATAGCATCAAAAATATTGCTTTTCAATCACTTCCAGGAGTTTATGCAACATCAAACTTATTCATTCCTGATGGAGACGGGCCATTTCCGGCGGTGATTGTGATGCTGGGCCATTGGGAAAGCGGCAAGCTGGAAGGGCAGCCGATTGGTCATGCACTGGCTCGGAATGGCTACGTTGCCCTTGTGATGGACCCATGGGGAGCTGGCGAAAGAACAACTAATTTTGGTGAATTTGAATATCACGGCGGGAATCTCGGTGCGTCTTTGATGAATATCGGCAGAACTCTGCTGGGTATCCAGGTTTCCGATAATATGAGAGGTGTAGATTATCTCGCTTCATTATCGTATGTAGATGCCGATAATATCGGTGCAACCGGTGCAAGCGGCGGCGGAAATCAAGCTATGTGGTTGGCAGCGATCGATGATCGAATTAAAGCTGCTGTTCCTGTTGTGAGTGTGGGTACCTTTGAGTCTTATGTGTTGGGCCACAACTGTATTTGCGAAGTTCTGGTGGATGGCCTGACCTACACAGAGGCCTCCGGAGTTCTGGGACTGATGGTCCCGAGAGCGTTAAAAATGCATAATCACACCCAGGAATCGAATCCCACCTTTTTCCCTGAAGAGATGATGCGCACCTATCAAAATGCAAAGCCAATCTTTGAGCTGCATGGTGCCGGAGACAACATCTCTTACGATCTGTTTGATCATACACATGGATACTTTCAGGAAAACAGGGAGGGGATGATCGGCTGGTTCGATCTGCACCTGAAAGGAGAAGGCGATGGCCGGCTAAAAGAGGAGATTTCATTTGATCCGGTTCCATCAGAAGATCTGCTGGTTTACCCGGATGAACGATTTGAAGGTGTGAAGAGCACGGCCGAATATAATCGAATGATGGGAGAAGAGCTTCGATCAGATTTTCTAAGCATAAATGAGTTTGATATTTCTGTGAAGCAGGAGCGGTTAAAAGAAATTTTGCGAACTGGCGAAACTGAATTAATGGAAGTGCACCATTATTCAGCCATAAATGAATGGGAACGGGTTGTTTTGAAGGGCAGTGACAATAAAATAGTGCCACTGCTCTACCGGCCGCCAACTGGCAGCTCTGAGGAGTATGTGATCATTACTCACCCTGAAGGGAAAAGTGCTATACCTGATGAGATAATTAATAAATGGGCAGAAAAAAGGTTAGGTATTGTATTGGCAGATCTTTCCGGAATGGGGGAGAATGCACTCTCTGATAATACAGCACATCACAATATTGCCCGTTTTCACACTCTTTCCAGAAGTAATCTGTGGCTGGGAAGAACGCTGATGGGTGAATGGGTCCGGGAGCTGAGCCTGATTGAGGACTTTCTTATTTCAAACTTACATGCAGATCAAATACAAGCAGATGGAATACGTGAAACCGGAATTGCTGCTCTTTTTTCCTCTGCTCTTGGGGAAACGAAATTTTCAAATATAACCTTGCGGGATGCCCCGGTATCATACCTGTTTGATGATCGGGATCATATAAACTTTTTTTCCATGGCTGTGCATCTTCCGGGGTTTCTTGGCTGGGGTGATGTTTCACTTGCAGCAGGCATGAGCAATTCGGATGTCACGTTCATCAATCCGGTGACAATGTCTGGCAGGGCTCTTGACGAGGATCAGCAGCAAGCCTATTCTTCTGAATTTGAATCATTGAGGAGTAATCTTCAGAGTTCCGGGCAAACAGATTTTCTAAATAAATAAAAAATAATTAACCTTTTGAAATTATTATGAGTACAAATCGCAGAGATTTTTTGAAACTCACCGGTTTTGCCGGCCTTGGATTGGCCGGTGCTGGTTTATTGGGCTGTTCATCCGGATCTGGTGGGAATTATCCATTTTCAGGTAACCATGATCAGGTATTTAATATGCATGGTTTCGCGGCTCCGCCGCTGGAAACTGTCCGTATAGGTCTGATTGGTTTGGGCGGGCGTGGTTCCGGTGCATTAAGAAGGTTAAGGCGTATTGAGGGGGTTGAGATCAGAGGACTTTGTGACCTGGTGCCTGAAAATGCAAACGAAGCTGCGGAATCCCTTGAGGATTCGCCTCACAATCCGGAAATATATGCAGGAAGTGAAGACGCCTGGAAGGATCTCTGCGAACGGGATGATATTGACCTGGTGTACATATGCACTCCCTGGCATCTTCATACACCGCAGGCCGTCTATTCGATGGAGCGGGATAAGCATGTAGCCACTGAAATTCCGGCCGCACAAACCATTGAGGAGTGCTGGCAGCTTGTGGAAACATCCGAGCGAACCCGCAAGCATTGTATGATGCTGGAAAATACCTGCTACGATTTTTTTGAAATGGTAACCCTGAACATGGCAAGAGCGGGTTTTTTCGGTGAAATCATTCATGGAGAAGGGGCTTATATACACGACAGGCTGGCCAGAATCTTTAATAAAGAATTAACGACCTGGCGTCTGCATGAAAATATGGATAGAAACGGCAACCTTTATCCGATGCACGGGCTTGGTCCCATTGCACAGGCGATGAATATTAACTATGGCGACCGGATGGATCATATGGTCTCGATTTCAAGCCATGATTTTATGATGGGGCCGATGGCCGAAAAGCTGGCTGAAACCGAAGAGTTCTGGGAGCCTTATGCGGGAGGAAATTTTCGCGGTAATATTAACACAAGTATTATAAAAACAAACAAAGGGCGTACGATTATGCTCCAGCATGACACAACATCACCTCGCCCCTATTCCAGAATTCACCTGATTAGCGGGACAGAAGGTATTGCACGAAAATATCCGCTACCGGCAAGAGTAGCCACCAGCCACGACGGATGGCTTAGTGAGGATGAATTTGAACAGCTTGAAGAAGAATTTACTCCGGAAATAACCCGCAGGGTTGGAGAATTGGCACGGGAAGTGGGCGGCCACGGCGGCATGGATACTTTGATGGACTGGCGGTTAATCGACTGCCTCCGGAATGGTTTGCCGCTTGATATGGATGTGTACGATGCAGCTCTTTGGAGTGCAATCATTCCGTTAAGTGAATATTCGGTTGCCAATCGTGCTTTCGTGGACGTTCCCGATTTTACGAACGGTGCCTGGGAAACCAACCAACCCGGAATGGATATCGAAATCGCCGAAGGCGGAAATACAAGGATTATTTAGGCAGATGGTTCTTGTGCCATTACTATGAATAATCTAATCAGAAAGTACATGATGAAGTCTGTCAGGTTTTGGGTAGATTTCATGCAAATTTTCAAAGAACATCAGCTAACGAACCTATAAGAAAAACTCTGTAAAATATTCTCTGGTTATTAAAACCGCAGAATAGAAGACTTTGCAAAACCAGGATTTTTGGTCAAGATCGAGGCCAGAGGGATTTTAAAACCGCAGCATATTGATCATATGAGAGGATTTTAAAATTCCGATAGCGAAGATATTGGTCAAAAAAACGGTTTTGCATAGCCTTCGAATAGAGAAGTTGGCCTTATCAAAACTCAAAACGTGAGACAAAAACATAATGGATGATTCGATATACAAAGGTGCGGATGAAAAAGAAAAGCCAAAAACACTCTCCAGAAAAGTTATCCTTGCACTGAGTGCTGTTGGGCCGGGACTCTTTTTGATCGGTTATAATATCGGGACCGGCAGTATTACGACCATGGCAATGGCGGGAGCTCAATACAGTATGACTCTGTTATGGGCGCTGCTTCTGTCCGGTATTTTTACTTATGTGTTGATGGTGGCTTATGGCCATCTGGCATTGGTGACAGGGAATACAGCACTTTACAATTTCAAAACTCAGATACCAAAAGTAGGAAAACTAATAGCTTTTTACTGTCTCTTGGCTATGATATTTACGGAGTTGCTGGCCCTGTCGTCCATTATGGGTATCGTATCGGAATTACTTCAGGAAGGGGCGCGGCTTACGGTGGCGCCGGAAAGCAGCGAACATGTGATCAGTACCGTTTGGATTATTTCTGTTCTTACTCTGTTAATTTTTTCTGCGTTGTGGTTTGGTAAATATAAAATCTTTGAAAGAATATTAACCGGATTCGTACTCCTGCTGGTCTTCTGTTTTGTTGTTGTATTTTTTATGGTAAGTCCATCCTATAGTGAAATATTTACCGGAATGGTCCCGGGTATTCCGGATGAACCAGGAGCCTACCGGATTGTTGCGGCTATGGCTGGTACAACCTGTTCTGCAGTAGTGTTTTTGATGAGGAGTATCATTGTCTCTGAAAAGGGATGGGATATCACACACCTGAAGCATGAAAAGCGCGATGCCCTGGTTTCGGTGTCAGTCATGGTGTTTCTGAGTGCGGTTGTGATGGCCGTTGGTGCCGGCACACTGCATGTGATGGGATTAACGATGGAAAATACGATTGAAATGATTCAGCTTCTGGAGCCAATTGGGGGTGAAGTTGCAGCATTTATACTGATAATTGGTGTTGCAGGAGCGGGTTTGTCAACTATGTTTCCGATAGCATTAATTGCCCCCTGGCTTATTGCCGATTATTTGGGATGGGAGCGAGATTTGAAATCGCCACTGTTTCGTTTTTGTATAGTCACAGGATTGTTGTTTGCCTTTGGTTCTGTATTTTTAGAACAGACTCCACCGGTTCTGATGGTGGTTGCGATGGCTTTGATGGCCTTTATATTACCGGCTGTGGCATTTCCCATCTATTATTTACTGAATAAAAAAGAGCTGATGCGAGAAGAGAAGTACATGCCATCCCGGCTTTGGAATTTCGGCCTGATTTCCGTGATCATTTTTTCTCTTGTAACAAGCTATTTTGCAATTCGCGGATTTATGTAATTTTTATATAGAGATGTGATTTCTTTATGAATAAAATCCTTAACACTGAGTGTTTGTTGAATCTGATTGAAAACCAAAACCATTAATAATGCCGAAAAACCAAAATCGCAGAGAATTTCTTCAGAATCTTGGAACCCTATCGATTGCTGCTGGTACGGGAAGTGCACTACCTTTTTTGACAAAGGCTGAATCTGCCAATAAACCTTCCGTAGCTGTAAATGACGGCAGAATATTGAAAATTTTCAATGGACAGATCATAACGCCATACCGAACAATTAAAAATGGAACAGTTGTAGCGGTTGACGGAATCATTACAGAAGTTCGGGAAGGAAACATCGAAGTGTCCGGTGCGGAAGAGGTCGACGCTAATGGACATTATATTGCCCCGGGATTTGTTGACCTCCATGTTCATGGAGGTGGCGATTACGACTTTCTGGACGGGGATGTGAATGCGTTTTTGAGAGCTGCAGAAACGCATGCAAGTCATGGAACCACATCGATGTATCCGACGGCTCTCTCCGGTGATGTGCAAACATTACTCGAAAACCTGGATATCTACGAAGAAGCAACACGGCAGAATGATTTCGGTGCACAGTTTCAGGGAATTTTTCTGGAAGGGCCCTATTATTCTATGGAACAGCGGGGTGCCCAGGATCCGCGGTTTATACGCGACCCGGACCCGGAGGAATACAAAGAAATTCTTTCCCACAGTTCGGCCATCAAGCGCTGGGATTCGGCCCCGGAAAGAGAAGGAGCTCTGGAGTTTGCAAGATATTTGGTGTCAAAAGGAGTGCTACCGTCCATGGGGCATACCAGTGCGATTTATGAGGAAGTGTTAACCGGATTTGAAAATGGGTACACGCTGGCTACACACCTCTATTCAGGGATGCTTGGTGTAACCCGAAGAGATGCCTATAGGTACGCCGGAGGTGTGGAAAGTGCATTTCTTATTGATGAAATGAGTGTGGAAATTATTGCAGATGGTAAACATTTGCCCGCATCTTTGCTGAAGCTGATCTACAAAATCAAAGGCCCGGATCGAATTGCACTTGTTACAGACGCCATGCGTGGTGCGGGAATGCCTGAGGGAGACAGTATTTTAGGTCCGCGGGATGATGGCCTGGAAGTGATCATCGAAGATGGAGTGGCCAAACTGCCCGACCGAACCTCTTTCGCCGGTAGTGTTGCTACAACCGACCGCCTTGTCCGGACCATGATCAATTTGGCTGATGTTCCGATCACGGAAGCGGTCAGAATGATGACGGCAACACCGGCCTCGATCATGAATATCAACGATAAAAAAGGCTCTTTGGTGGCGGGAAAAGATGCAGATATTGTAATTTTCGATGACGATATTCTTGTGGAGAAAACAATCATCGGTGGTAATGTGATTTACAGTCGATAAATGAATATTCAGAGACCCTGGTTAACGGTTGATTGAAAGTAACCTTGGGGTGTCTGCAGCGAAACAAGGCGACTGCAATAATCATGATGATTTGATTATCTATGCTTGAATATCCCTTAGCCACGAAATATGTTCAGGAAAAAAGTATAAATTAGAACGGTAAATTACTTTAAAACAGATAAATAATGAATGTAGAAGTTTTTGATTCAAAAGAAGAATTAGGAGTAAAATCAGCACAAGATGCTGAAAAGAAAATTAAGGATTCCATCAAAAAGAAAGGATCAGCGAACATTATACTTGCCACAGGTGCGAGTCAGTTTGAAACGTTGAAAAACCTTGTGTCGGCCGAAGGAATCGATTGGTCAAAGGTGGTAATGTTTCACCTGGATGAGTATGTGGGTATGTCGGACCAGCATCCTGCAAGTTTCAGAAAATACCTGAAGGAGCGGTTTGTTGATAAAGTCGGGAGCTCAAAAGCCGTTCATTTTATCAAAGGAGATGCCGAAGATACAGAGGAAGAGTGTAAACGGTTAAATGAAATCATAAAACAACATCCGATTGATGTGGCACTGGTTGGCATCGGAGAAAACGGACATCTTGCTTTTAATGATCCTCCCGCTGATTTCGATACCGAAGAGCCATATATCGTGGTTGAGCTGGATGAAGCTTGCCGAAAGCAGCAGATGGGAGAGGGCTGGTTTGAAACCTTCGAGGATGTACCCAAAAAGGCGATCAGCATGTCGATTAAGCAGATTTTAAAATCAGGCAGCATTATCTGTTCGGTTCCGGATAAAAGAAAAGCCAAAGCGGTACAGGAATGCCTGGAAGGAGACGTCTCAAACATTCATCCTGCTTCCATTTTGCAGACACATCAGAATTGTACGGTGTACCTCGACAGGGATTCAGCGTCGTTGCTTTCAGGTGTGAAAAAGTAAACACTTTCAGAAAATCAAATCTTGCTTTATTGCAAGCCACTCGAATAGAGTGAAAGTGTATCCGGATCAAATGATATATAGCCAGGTAGTGTGAATGGAGTCACTACCTGGCTTACCGATCCTTTTATAACAGATTTGTTGTGCCGCCTTCCCGGAGTGATACGTCCATCCCCCGTTTATTGGTTTTCCATGCTCCGGCAGTAAAATCGGGAATTTTAACCGTATTGCCTTCGCGTACTACAGACCACTCACTGAGCGGGGTTATGACGCTCCAAAGTGCAGCATCGTAAACATTCATTTCGGTAGGAAGTCCGTTTCGCAGAGAGTCGATCAAACGCCAATCTTCAGGTGTAACGGTGGAATAGATGCCTGCATCAGAAAAATCAGTGGTAGCCTGACTTCGCTTTTCATTAAAAACTTTTGTGATTCTGGGTGTATACTGCTCTGTGATTGCATCAAATTCATCACCCTGTACCAATCCGTCTTCAATGGTAGATATTCTGTCAGGGTTTCCTTTATACATTCCTTTATTGCCGCGAATTACATCAAAACGCTGGCCGATTCCCGGTGAACTTATATCATGCTGGAGCATTAAGGTACGGCCCTTTTTTGTTCGTATGATGGTTGTATTCATATTTCCTCTGAATTCAAGGCCAACGTATGGCTTGTAATACTCATCCATTTCCGCGATCTCTCTCATTTTGTCGGCCATGGTAAAATCATTACTGGAAATCGATACCATATAATCCATCTGATCCCCGTAATTCAGGTCCATCATTTGAGAAACAGGACCCAGTCCATGGGCTGGATAGAGGTTTCCATTTCTGTTCACATTCTCCTGTAAACGCCAGGGACGGAAACCGAACCAGTAGTTGTTGTCGGGATCGCGCCGCCATCTGCCCTCTGTATTTGAAACCCTGTCATGAGCGTAATGCCCTTCGCCGTGAAGGATCTCTCCAAAATATCCATGCCTCACCATATTCAGTAAGGTTGCAAGAGTACCGGTATGGCAGCTCACACAGTCCATATGAACATGTTTGCGGGTTTTTTCTGAGGTTTCCACAACTGCCCAGCACTCTTCAGCAGTAACACCAACAGGCAGGTCTACATAGACATGTTTGTCATGTTCCATTGAAAAAATAGATTGTTCCGCATGTTGGTTCCAGGGGGTAGAGATACAGATCAGGTCGATATCGTCTCGTTCGCATAATTGTTTCCAGGCTTCGGGCCCGTCAGTATATGCATCCGGGTTGTGATGGGGAAGGTGTGTTTGCAGAAACTCGATGGAAGAATGAACTCGGTGAGGAACGATGTCACATAATGCTTTTACATCTACCCCTTCAATACTCGCAAACCGGTTTACATTTCCCCATCCGCGATCCCCAAGCCCGATAAAGCCCATTCGGACCGTCTCCAGTTTTGGTGCTGCATAACCATGCATATTAAAGGTTTGATTTCGGTTTTTATGATAAGGCCTGTTCGATTCTGCTCTGTTTGCTCCAAAAACTATTCCCATCCCGGTTAAACCGGTTAACTTTAAAAAATTTCTTCTATTATTATTCATTCCTTTTTATAAATGGTTTTTATTGTTAGTATGATAAATTAATTAATTATAAAGGGGTGATTATGTGTATTTCACATTTTTCGATAAGTAATCGGTTACTATGTATACAGAATATTGCACTTGAAGTCAATCAGATGAGCTAATGTAAAAATATAAAAAGCAAGCTATTTCTTCTTAATAAGCAATTTTCTGGCAAATAGTAATGTTTTTTTGCCTAAATAAAAATTTATGCTTGTTTATTTGTTTTCATTTAGTATTTTTTTGTATAAGTAACCGGTTACGTTCATCCGGTTTTTAATTTTACACAATATAATATGGATAATTCATGAAATACAAAGCACTACTATTAAATGCATGTATGTTATTCGGTGTTGTGTCGATGGCATTTGCTCAATCCGTTACGGTTGAGGGCACGGTGTCAGATGCAAATACCGGAGAACTTTTGCCGGGAGTCAATATTTTGATTGCTGG
>SL_3KL_010_SEDDRAFT_10000320_pt1 | contig 37384 bp, 40 predicted proteins | sample SodLakKL_010_SED_2_FD_10381 | JGI IMG/M metagenome (IMG submission 10381) | reverse complement strand
AGCTAAAATGACGTGCTCAACGTACTCAGGTACGTTTCCGCTGCCATGTCAGCTTCGCCTTGCTGAGAAAAAAATTTCTTGGTGAGAAATCCGGGTTAGGCGAAGAACCAGCGTAAAGTACTGAGAATTATAAACAGTACTTTTAGAATAAAAATTAAATTATGAAAATCTACACAAAAAGAGGCGATAAGGGCTATACATCCCTGTTTGGCGGAACAAGTATAGAAAAGAACAGTGTGCGTCTTCACGCTTACGGCACGGTTGATGAGCTGAACTCGGTATTTGGAATGGTATTATCTCATTCTCTAAGTGATAAAGGCCGGGAGATGCTCGCTGAAATTCAGAAGCAGTTGTTTGTATTGGGAGCTGACCTTGCTACACTTCCGTCAAAAAAGGAAAAGATTGAGCGCATCGGCCAGAAAGAAATTGAAAAACTGGAAAACTGGATTGATGAACTGGAAGAAGATCTGCCCGGGCTCACTTCTTTTATAATGCCCGGAGGTTCAACCGGTGGGGCTTCTCTGCATTTTGCCAGGACTGTCTGCCGTCGTGCAGAACGCTTTACGGTAGAGTTAAATATGAAGGATCCCGTTTCCGATCTAACCGTAATCTATCTGAACCGGCTTTCCGATTTTTTATTTGTACTGGCACGGTTCGAAAATAAAATAGCCGGAATTGAAGAAACAAAGTGGATGCCGCGGAAGTAAAATAGCTTTTATTGAAATCACAAATAATGAAAATATATTCATCAGACTAATCAGTAAATATCAACCTGAAAATCATATTTGAATGTCATTAATGATCTCCGTTTCGGGAATTCGAGGAATTTTCGGATCACATCTCACTCCTGAAAATCTTGTTACATTTACGGCTGCTTATGGAACCTGGCTTGGCGGAGGGGCTGTTGTTGTGGGGCGAGACTCCCGCGTAACCGGCCAAATTTGCGAGGATATTGTATGCGCCACCCTCCAGAGCGTTGGATGTGATGTAATTAAAACCGGGATTGCACCCACTCCCACAGTGGCAATGGGTGTTTTGAGACACAAGGCCAGGGGTGGAATTATTCTCACAGCAAGCCATAATCCCGCCGAGTGGAATGCACTGAAGCTGCTGAATGAAAAAAGCGAATTTCTGGATGCAAACCAGGGGCGTGAAGTTCTTCATATTGCAGAAAAGAAAGAATTCAGTTATAAAATGTTTGATGAAATCGGCTCAGTCACCCTGGACGCCGACATCATCAGCTGGCACATCGATGAAATTCTGAAACTGCCTTATATCGATGCCGATTTTATTAAAAAAAGAAAGTTTACTGTGGCTGTAGATGCAGTCAACGGTGGGGCTTCTCATGCACTGCCCCGGGTACTTGAAGTTCTGGGCGCGAAGGTACACAGGCTTCACTGCGAGCCGAACGGCATTTTTCCACACAATCCTGAGCCGCTTCCCGAAAATCTGACCGAGATTTGTGAATTTGTTAAATCCAATAACTGCGATCTTGGTGTTGTTACCGATCCCGATGGAGACCGCCTTGCCCTGGTCGATGAAAACGGACGGCTATTTGGCGAAGAGTATACCCAAACGGCCGCTTTCGATTTTATGCTCACTCATAAATCGGGCGATACAGCTACGAATCTTTCCTCATCCCGGGCTGCGGACGACATTACCCGTAAACATGGCCAAATCTGCCACCGGGCTGCTGTTGGGGAAATAAACGTGGTGAAAGTGATGCAGGAAAAAGGGGCTGTCATTAGTGGTGAGGGCAACGGGGGTGTAATTAATCCCGACCTGCATCCCGGCCGCGATGCACTTGTGGGATCTGCAATGATTTTACAGCTTCTGGCTGAACGAGATCAAAAAGCATCAGAATATCGAAGCTCACTCCCCGACTATGAAATGATCAAACAAAAAATTGAATTGAGTGAACTTGGAGTAGATGCTGATCAATTACTTGACAACGTTTCGCAAGCATTCAAAAAACAGAATCCCAGTACAATCGATGGGGTGAAAATCGATTTTGAGGATGGCTGGGTCCACTTCAGAAAATCTAACACAGAACCCATAGTGCGCGTATACAGTGAAGCTCAAACCAGGAAAAAGGCTGAAGAAATTGCCGGTCGTGTTCTATCAATTGTGCAGCAATGATCGACAGATACTTCTGTTGTGTACAAGTTTTTCAAATCGTTCCTTTTTTATTTTCTAAAATCTTTACATTAACAGACTATTCGTTTTCGAATAAGTGAAGTGTAATGTACTGCTTGAGCTGGTCTATCACTTATCCGAGGGCGGATGGCTTTAAATAAAATGTTCAAACTAATCATCCGGCATGATCCGATCTATGACAGGTTTTGGCCGCGGAGAGTCTTCTTTCGGCGGTTTTCAAGTAACCGTTGAGGTTAAAACCCTTAACAGCCGATATCTCGATATATCGAGCAGGGTACCACAAAGCATTCAGCATCATGAATTCGATATCAAAGAAATTGTACAGTCCAAACTTGCAAGGGGCAAGGTTCACATCAACGCGTATGTTGACAGAACCAATAATTCCAAGCCCAGTATTACCTATAATTCCGATATGGTGCAGGCATACGGTAAAATGCTTGAGCAGGTAAAATTTCTTGCCAATATTCAGGAACCGGTCAAACTATCAGATCTTCTTGAATTTGAAGGGGTGTTTGAAACCCGGCAGGAAGATGAAAAAGAGGTTGAAGTTATTTGGAAATGCATGACAGAAGCCCTGCAGAAAGCCACTAATCTTTTGAATGAGATGCGTTCGCAGGAAGGGAAAGAATTGAAGAATGAACTTGTAACGCAAGTAACCGGCATTTCTGAGATGATTGAAGAGGTGAGTGAACTTGCTGTTAAACGAATACCGGATGTGAGAGAAAGGCTGCAAAACCGGATCAAATCAATGGTGGCTGATGAGAAAATTGATCCCGAACGGATGGAAATGGAAATCGCTCTTCTGGTCGATAAAATGGACATCAATGAAGAGATCATCCGATTGCAATCTCATCTGAAATTTTTTCTCGAAGCACTCGAAAATGACGAACCGATGGGGCGGAGGCTGAACTTCTTATGCCAGGAAATTAATCGCGAATTGAACACCATCGGTGCCAAAGCGAATGATTCAACCATTTCTCACCATATTGTATTGGGCAAGGAGAAATTGGAACAGATCAGGGAACAAGTGCAAAATATTGAATAACGATCCCGGAATGCTGAACGTTAGCCCGGATATCTCACATTAAATATGTTAAACGTAATGTAAGAATTTGATTTAAAAATACGGTACTACAGGAATTGTTGTGGGTATTTTGAAGTGGTGGTTGCACAGTCTCCTCCCCGAGGGGTCGGGATTCCGAAAACCTCTCAAGAGGGGATACCAGATATCTCAAAAATAACTACCCACAACAATTCCTGTAGTACCTAAAATACTTTAATGAACCAAATTTGAAATCTTAAAAAAATACACCCAGTTTTTCTGCGACATTTTTTCCTCAGCTGCGTTGAATCTAAAATGGCTCTCCTTCGCATAAAGCTACGGAGAGCAAGCGTGTAAAGTTCTTCGCCTGCCCTGCGAAGCATTCCTGATCCTCGAAGTTTTAATGTAGTGGATAGCGAAGCAGGGCCTTGTTGATGAAAAAATCTCTTGGTGAGAAATCCGGGTTAGCTGCCCCTATGAAAAAAGGTAAGATCATTATCCTGGCTTCCCCGAGCGGAGGTGGAAAATCCACCATGACAAAAAAAATTCTGAGTGATTTTGATGAGGTGAAGTTTTCTGTCAGTGCTACCACCCGTAAACCCCGTTATGGTGAGACAGATGGCGAACACTACCACTTCCTACCCAAAGAGGAGTTTATTAAAAAAGTAGAAAATGACGACTTTCTGGAGTGGGAAGAGCTGTACAACGGAACGATGTATGGTACCCTGCGCAGAAGCGTTGAAAATGAATTGAAAAAAGGCTATTTTATCCTGCTTGACATTGATGTATTAGGTGCCTTGAATGTGAAAAAAATGTATGGCAAGGAAGCCCTTGGTATTTTTCTGGCACCACCTTCACTCGATGTTTTGGCTGAACGACTCAGGCATCGCGGAACGGAGACTGAAGAAACTCTTCATTCTCGCATCGAACGTGCAAAAAAAGAGATTGGTTATACCAGATGTTTTGACGAAGTCGTTGTTAACGATGATCTCGAAACAGCGTACAGCCAGATCAAAAAAATTGTTATAAATTTCATAAACAGATAGAAAAAAATATGCCGATTAAAACACTGGATCTTGAAGAGATGGGCCGCGAAGGCAATAAGTACGAAAAAATTGTGGTGCTTTCGAAACGGGCCCGGCAGATTGCCGCTCAGGAAAAGCTCGAACTTGACGAAAAGCTTAAATATTTCGAAGGATTTGAAGATGAAGATGAATTCACCTTCAACGAAGAGCAGGAGCGAATTTCCAAAGCGTTTGAACAACTTCCTCATGCCACACAACGCTCTGTTAATGAATTTCTTGATGATAAAGTCACGTACAGTTATCCTAAAACAGAGTTGTAATGATGCTTTCCGGTAAGCGCATCTTATTAGGCGTTACCGGTGGAATTGCCGCATACAAAGCGGTGTTTCTTTTGCGTGAGTTTCAGAAATCGGGTGCGGATGTACGGGTTTGTATGACCCCCTCAGCCACCCGGTTTATTGGAACTGAAACATTCTCTTCTCTCAGCCGCCATGAAGTAGCCGTGGATGTCTTCAATGATAAGAATCCCGGAGACAGCTGGACAAAGCACATCCACTGGGGTGAGTGGGCTGACCTTTTTGTAATTGCCCCCTGTACGGCAAATACACTTTCCAAAATCGTGCACGGGCAATCCGATAATATGCTCACATCCACTGTGCTGGCTGCCCGGTGTCCCATTTTAATCTGTCCCACAATGGACGGTGAAATGTATGAGAGCCCGGCTGTTACGGAAAATCTGAAGCAATCTTTAATGAGGGGCTATTATGTTCTTGAACCGGAATCCGGTTATCTTGCCAGCGGACTTGAGGCGACAGGCAGGCTTCCCGAACCTGAAGTCATCCTGAAAAAGTCTGTTGAAATTATTAAACAGCACCGGATTTCAGGTCCGTTAACCGGTAAAAAAGTGGTCGTAACCGCTGGGCCCACTCGCGAATTTCTGGATCCTGTGCGGTTTATTTCAAATCCGAGTTCCGGCAAAATGGGTGTTGCTATGGCTGAAGCTGCCCGGGCATTGGGCGGTGATGTGATTTTACTTCATGGTCCTGTTACAGTTTCAATACCCAGTCGTCTTCAGGCGAAATCATTTCTCTCTGCCGATGACCTTTTTGAGCAGATACAGGATTATGCCAAGGCCGATGTAGTGATCATGGCGGCTGCCGTATCCGATTTTAAACCAGGTGAAAAGCACGGGCAAAAAGTGAAGAAAGAAAGGGCTGAACGAACTATTCAATTGGAGCAGAACCCAGATATTCTGGCCTGGCTGGGTGAACGCAAGAAAAAGGGACAGGTGCTGATTGGTTTTGCAATGGAAACAGAGGGGCTGAAAGAAAATGCACTTTCCAAACTCCATAAAAAAAACCTTGACTGGGTCTGCGCCAATTCACTTATTGAAAGTGATTCCGGTTTTGAATCTGACAAGAACACAGTTCATTTATTTGGCAGGGAGACAGAGGAGACTTATAGTGGCCCCAAAGAACAAATTGCCGGGGAGATTTTAAGGCGGGTGTTTGCGGATGATTAAAAAAGGTGTCGTTGTTTCTGTCCGCATTTTTTGAACCAGGTACGCATTTCCTCTCTTACAGATTAAATCAAGATCGGTTTTCTTAAGGATTTAATTTTATTGTAATAATCAGGGGAATTGCTTTCGGATATAATAACTGATATTTGCTACTATAATTACAATTAGTCCACCTGCAAACGTATAGAGCGGCCAGGCGATGGTGAGCGGTTCACCAGGAAAAAATTCCTGTAGGGGGCCTTCTACCATGAAAAGCAGGGCGATTAAGCCACTGAAAAACCCGATCATGGCGTCGGTTTTGTCGGGTTTTGAAAAAAGTCGGCCCAATAGAAAAATTCCGAGTAGTCCGCCGTAAGTGTAGGAGGCAATTCCCAAGCCAAGTTCTACAATTGCAGGGCGATCATCACCACTAAGCTGAAGCCAGGTGAACAGAAATGCTGAGCCGGTCAGAATCACACCCCAGCCGATGGTTACCATTCTCGAAATCCAGAGCTCCCTGGCATCATCCCATACAGCTTTCGACATTGGTTTAATGAGATCGTATGTAGTGGAAGAGGCGAGTGCATTGAGGGATGAACTCAGGCTGCTCATGGCTGCTGCAAAAAGTGAAGCCACGATGAGGCCAGCAACACCTACCGGCATGTGATCAACGATGAATCTGGCAAAAATTTCATCGGTGGTGGCAAGACCTATTTCAGATGGGGAGGCGCCGGCGTAAAAAACATATAGAATCAAGCCGATAAAAAGAAAAAGGCCAAACTGAAGGCTTGCAACAATACCACTCCAGATCAGGGCTTTCTGGCTTGATCTTAGGTTTCCGGTGGCCAACAGGCGCTGAACGATTAATTGATCGGTTCCGTGAGAGGCGATCGAAAAAACGGCCCCGCCAAACAAGGCTACCCAAAAAACGTAGGGATCGGCAAGAAATGCAGACCAGCTCAGATCAAAACCCCAGTTGAACAAGGTGAATTTACCGGCTTCGCTGAGAGATGAAAAAGCTTCAGGGATGGAGACAGGCAGCTTTCCGAAAAGTAAAAAAAGCGCAAAAAGTGCTCCGCCGATGTATACAACCATCTGAACAACATCCATCCAGATAACTGCTTTGATCCCACCAAGAAAGGTATAGATGAGAGTAATTACTGAGATAACAGAAATGGCCAGCAGGTAAATTCCACCATCTCCCCAGCTGTCGAATACACCGGCAAATCGGAAAATAATGGCCAGTGGAATAGCCGTGGCAAAAAGGCGGACACCATCAGCCAGTAGTCGGGTTATAATGAATGTAGAGCTTGCAGCTTTCCGCATACCGGGTCCAAAGCGCTGTTCAAGATATTGATACGCTGTGGTAAGCTCTCCCTGTACATAGGCTGGCAAAAACCAAATTGCCACAATAATGCGGCCGATGATATACCCGAAAGTGAGCTGCAAGAAAGTAAGGTTTCCTCCATAAGCCACGGCAGGAATGCTGATAAATGTAAGAGTGCTGGTTTCAGTGGCTACCACAGAGAAGAGGATAGCCCACCAGGGCATGGCCCGGCCGCCTAAAAAATAATCGGTTGTAGATTTCTGTGTCCCCGCAGACCAGATGCCAAATACAGCAACGGCAATCAGATAGAGAATAATTACAATGGCATCGATTAAGGTAAATCCCATACCGTAACAAAGCTTAGGTTAGAAACAGAAGGGTTTGTTTCATTTTGCTTTGGAAAGAAAAAGAATTCATCGGTTGTTTCAAAAAACTTGTTTGTGTAAACAGAAATTTTTGGTTCTGCTTTTATTTGTGAGGGTATTAAATTCACTTTCAAGCTGAAATGAAACCTGGAGTGGAACTGTAATAGAAAGAATACAAGCAGTAAAAAATTATGCTCTTCTGATCAAATTTCATCACCCATACAAATCATTGAAGAACCAGATTTTCAAATCACTACAGAGTAGCCACTTCTATTTTTTGTTCAAGTTCCTTAAGCATACGTTTATGTTTGGGGCTGGTGGAAAGGCGTTCTTCCACTGTAGATATGGCATGGATAACAGTTGAGTGGTCTCGTCCACCAAATTGAAGCCCAATCGTTTTGAGGCTCGATTTTGTGTATTTTTTTGCCAGGAACATAGCAATCTGTCTCGCTTCTACAATCTCCTGTTTACGTGTTTTTTCACGAACTTTGTTAGTGTCGATTCCAAAATATTCACACACATAGTTTTGGATAAACTCAATGGATATCTGCGAGTTGGAACTTTTAACCATATCACGCAGAACCGACTTGGCCATGGACAGGTCAATTTCATCAACATGTTTGAGCGAAGCAGTGGCCAGCAGTTTGATTATTGCTCCCTCAAGGTCCCTGACGTTTGACTTGAAATTATAGGCTATAAATTCAATAATATCAGGATCGAGTGTAATTCCGTTGTCGCTTGATTTGCGTTCGAGAATTGCGTAGCGGGTTTCGTATTCAGGTATTTGCAAGTCGGCACTCAGCCCCCAGCTAAATCGTGAAATAAGCCGTTCCTCAATATCAGGGATGTCTTTGGGTGGGCGGTCGCTGCTAAGAATGATCTGTTTCCCATCTTGATGAAGCACATTAAAAATATGGAAAAATTCTTCCTGGGTTTTCTCTTTACCACTGAAAAACTGAATGTCATCAACGATTAATACATCAATATTTCTGTAGAAGGTTGAAAATTCACTTGCTCGGTTATTTCGAATTGCCTGAACAAATTCATTTGTAAAGCTCTCGGATGAGACATAAAGTACAGCCTGCTGGTCACCGAATTCCTGTTTAATCCGGTTTCCAATGCTTTGGATCAGGTGTGTTTTACCAAGCCCTGTACCCCCATAGACAAAGAGCGGATTAAATGAATTGCTTCCGGGGTTGTCAGCTATAGCCATTGCGGCGGATCGTGCCAGCCGATTGCAATCTCCTTCAATATATCGTTCAAATACATAGTTACTGTTAAGATTCGAATCGATATTGGTTTTTCTGATACCGGGTATTACAAAAGGATTCTCAATTTTACCGGGATGATATTCGGTAAACGTATTCATTTCCTGTGGTTTTTGCGGAGGCATGGGGCGTTGGGGCAGGCGTATAGAGCGGTTGTCTTCCGCGCGATCCGAACGTTCTACCAGAACAGAGTATTCGAGCTTTCCCTCTCTTCCCAAAACCTTTGCAATTGTAGAACGAAGCATGTTATAGTAGTGCTCCTCCAGCCACTCATACCAAAACTGGCTGGGTACCTGTATAGTCAGGGTATCGTTTTCCAGTTTTACAGGTTTAATCGGTTCAAACCAGGACTTATATTTTTGAAAGCTGATGTTGTCCTGTATGATTTGTAAACATTCATTCCAGGCAGTTTCAGCTGTTATTCTATTCAACGGTGCAATGCCTCCCAAAAGCGTGGTTGCTATGTTATCAATATCTCTTAGTTATCCACACGAATTTTTTTATCGTGGATTTGTCTGCGGTCAAAATGTGAATTTCTGCACCACAAATCAAAAAAATATTCCCTGAGTTTATGAAAGTTATCCACATTTGTATTAACGTGTTAAGCTGTTGGGTAGCATTGCTTTGTGAAATAAATAATAAAACTGTTAATTTCTGCTTGACAGTCGTTAGCATTTCACTAACACTGATTTTCAATAAAATTGAATATTTTATCCTCAGAAGAAAAACTTTTCCACATGTTATCCACAATAAAACAGAGGCTTGAAATTTATTATTGGAATTTCTGTTGATAACCAATTAAAGGCTATGCAGCAGATTAAGTTAGAGGATTAGATGCAATCAGGAAACGGTTGTTGCCATCGAGATCTTTTTTGCATTGAACCGTACCATAAAAACGTGTGGCGATTTCCTCTGCCAGATGAGCTGATTTATCGTTGCATTCAAGATAGGTGATTGCTTTTTTTTGAGCTGCAAATCGGATGATATCTTTGTATAAGTTCAGCGGATTTTCGTGGAAAAGAGCCATGTGAGGTTCGTAGTCCAAAACCTGACGGTCCATCTCACTTTTTTCCGAGTCGGTGATATATGGCGGGTTCGAAACAATCAGATCCCATTCGGATGATTCAAGCTTGGCAGAACGGTTTTGATCTGAGAAATCATCCATCCAAAATTCAACTTCGGTTTGATTGGCTTGAGCATTTTTCCTGGCAATGGCGATCGCTTCAGGTGAAATGTCCACTCCGGAACAAATCCAGGCGGGATATTTATTTTTAATTGCAACAGGAATGCAGCCACTGCCGGTACCAAGATCAAGTAACCGCAAAGGTTCATCTTTGCGATGCTTATTTTGCTCAAGAATATGATCCACGAGCTGTTCGGTTTCAATCCTGGGAATGAGAACACCCGGTTCAACATATATTGTTGTGCCAACGAAAGAGGTGTTTCCGATGATGTACTGAAGCGGTTCATGGTCTGCACGCCTTTTTACCATCGGACGAAGTTCTTTTAGTTCTGCCGAAGACAAGGGCCGATCGAACTGAAGATATAGGTCCAGACGCTTAACCCCGAGAACTTCCGAAAGCATCCATTCGATGCTCAGGCGGGGTTCAGAAACTTTTTTTTGTGTAAAATAGTCTGTGGCCCATTTGAGCATGGACAGCACAGTCCAATTCTTGTCTGCCTTGCTCATAATGTCTCATTTATCGGTTTAAGCTTCCTCTTCCTGGTCGGGCGATGCTTTTTTGTCTACTTCTTCCTGGAGTGAGAGGCCAAATCGTTTCGAGAAATCCATGATAAAATCAACAATGTCAGACTCAATATTTTTATCTTCAGACAATGAACTGCCACGAAAGCCCATTCTGCCGCCAGACTTTTTCATTTCAATACGGTTGCGGGTGTTTGTACATTCAATTACACAGGTTAAAGTAATAGTGGCATTAATCTGTTTTTCAAATTGTTCAAAAACGGCAACATAAATCTGATCATTACCCGAAGGAGCGTTGTAAGTGTACAAGAACTTAGGCTCGTTATGCTCAAAAAGTTTTGCGGGTAATCGTCTTAATGTAGCTTGTGGCCCGAAGACCAGGTATTTTGTAACTGTGCTCATAATAAAAAGAACCCAATGAGTTAAATAATAATAGGGCGAAATTTCAGCAGGAATAAAAGCCAAAATAAAACAATAATCAAATCGGTATTTGAAAGAAATTTATAAAGAGTTTATAAAACCTGATATTTTCTGTGTTTCAGATGCAATGCCGGGAGCAAAAAAATCGTTAGCTTATCAAATTGACCAAAGAATTACATACTATGAGAAAATCGATTAAATGTTTGATACTATTCAGCCTCTGCTCTTTGTTTATATTTAACGAAGCAATACAGGCTCAAATACAGGAGCCGGAAGTACTGAAAATACCACGAAATTATTCTCCTATACAGGATAAATATGGGGCCGGATTTGGTTTCAACTTTGCTATGAATAATTTTGGTTTTGGTGCCGGTGCCGAATTCAGGCAGGTTATTGCCAGGGAGACCGAGCTAACCGCATCACTAAGAATGACTGGCCTGAGGGATGCGAGCGAGCAAACCTTCACCGATATTTTCTTTGGTCAGCAAATTGTACCTAATAAATATCAAAGGGCATTTGCTTTTCCATTACTACTGGGTATGAGACAGCGCGTATTTTCTGATACCATTCAGGAAGATTATCGCTTTTTTGTAAGTGCATCAATTGGGCCTGCTGCGGCATTCTCCTATCCCTATTTTGATGATTTAAATGACAATGGCTTCCGGGAACAATTTCAAAATTATTTTGAGCCGGTAAATGATGTGTTTTCCGGGATGGGTGATGGTGAATGGCATTTGGGCGGAGCCGGAGAATTTAAAGTTGGATTGGATATCGGAAGTAATTTTGCACGCCTTAACAGTATAGAATTTGGGTATTATTTCTACTATTTCCCTGATGGGATACAGATTATGATGCCGAATCAGCCTCAGCTTCGGGAAAATATAGGCCCAGGGGAGAGTCCGTTTATGTTTGATGAAAACGGTGAGCTTTTGTTAGAACCATTCTACGATGCACAGCGATTTTTTGGTTCACCACAAATTACGTTCACTTTTGGCTGGCTTTGGTAGCTGGTTGTTGGTGTATTCATTTACTGGTTAATGGGTTCTCTTTTTAAGATACTGGTTGTCGCAAATTATCTGGACAACTGCTTTACACATAGCGGAGGAATATCTGTTTATTTTAATATGAAATTAAATCCATACAAATTTCAGTGAAGTCGGTTTTTCTCAGTTTAGTGGATACCGGCTCCAGTCAGTAACCTCTCCCAGATTTTCCAGCAGCAGATCGGGATCATGTTTTTCAAGCTGATTCCGGTTAAAACTTCCCGTAGTTACCGATATGGCCTTTGCCCCAAAGTATTTTGCACAACGGATGTCATTCGGGGTATCTCCAATGATCATGTATTGCTGCGGTTCAGGCTCATAGCCGCGTATATCCATAAAGTTTTTATGAGCTAGTTCAGGCAGATGTATTCTGTCCTCGTGATGACAGCCAAATCCACCAAATTCAAACAGATCCGAAAAACCTGCGGCCTCTACTTTGAAATAGGCTGATTCCCGAAAATTACCAGTGCAAAGGCCCACTTCCAGTCCTGCTTCCAATGCTCTGTAAACGGCTTCGCGGGCACCTTCAATGACCTCCGCATCAGCAGGTGAAAAGCTTTCATTCATCAATTGAAGGTAGATCTTTTTTGCCTCTTCATACATTTCATTGGGCCGGGGAGAAAATGAAACCAGTTCGCTGAAGATATCACGGTCGGTACGCCCTGCGAAAGATCGTTTTTTAATCAAATCTGGCGAAATACTCAGTTCATCCAGGATTACAGCGATTAAGTCTTTCATAAATGATTTCTTCACATTCAGAAGAGTTCCGTCAATATCAAAAAGCAGGATAGGTTTCATGGGTTTTACTTTATGGTATCAGGATTTAGCTGTACATTACGGTGATGTAAATTTAACTAACAAAAAGATACGATTATGAGTTTAATTGAAGATATTCATGCACGACAGATCCTGGATTCAAGGGGCAATCCCACCGTAGAGGTAGATGTTCACCTTACCAGCGGAATCCAGGGACGAGCCGCTGTACCTTCAGGAGCTTCTACGGGAGAGCACGAAGCGGTTGAATTGCGTGATGAAGACAGCACCTATTTTCTTGGTAAAAGCGTAAAAAAAGCTGTGGAAAATGTAAATGAAACTATTGCTGATGAACTGATTGGTTACCCGGTATTTTTGCAAACAGAGATAGATAACATCATGCTTCAGCTCGATGGAACCACGAACAAATCGAAGCTGGGTGCGAATGCTATTTTGGGCGTGTCGATGGCTGTTGCCAAAGCTGCTGCCAAATCAGCCGGATTACCGCTCTGGAGATACCTGGGAGGCGTGAATGCCAAAGTCCTGCCGCTGCCTATGATGAACATCATCAACGGAGGTTCGCATGCTGATAACAACGTAGACCCGCAGGAGTTTATGGTTATGCCTTCCGGCGCAAATACCTACAGTAAAGCGGTTCAGATGGGAGCGGAAATTTTCCATCATCTTAAGAAAGTGCTTTCTTCAAAAGGCTACAATACTTCTGTGGGTGACGAGGGAGGATTTGCTCCCAATCTCAAATCAAATGAAGAAGCAGTTGAAGTTATTTTAATAGCAATTGAAAAAGCGGGTTACACCCCCGGCGATGAGGTGCTGATTGCACTCGATCCGGCCGCAGCCGAATTTTACAACAAAGATTCCGGCCTCTATGAATTTAAATGGAGCGATGGTTCCAAGATGGATTCCGACGCAATGGCCGAGTACTGGGTGAGATGGGCCGAAAAATACCCGATTATCTCTATCGAAGACGGTATGGATGAGAACGACTGGAAAGGCTGGAAAACCCTGACCGAAGCTCTCGGTGACAAAGTACAGCTTGTAGGTGATGATCTTTTCGTTACCAACACAACGCGGCTGGCCGATGGAATCAAACAAGGGGTTGCCAACTCCATCCTGATTAAGGTGAATCAGATTGGTACCATTACGGAAACCCTCGATGCAATCGAAATGGCCCATAAAAATGATTATACTGCGGTAATTTCCCACCGTTCCGGCGAAACGGAAGATACCACCATTGCCGATATTGCCGTGGCTACAAATGCGGGGCAGATCAAAACCGGCTCCATGAGCAGAACCGACCGTGTTGCCAAGTACAATCAACTGCTTAGAATTGAAGAAGAACTGGGCGACAGTGCGATTTTCCTTGGCAGAGATGTATTTGGCCTGTAAATAATACCGCCTGCGATATATTTTGAAAACCGCACAGGAATTTCAGGATTGATCCGATTTTATATCCTGGATTCTTGTGCGAATTTTTCTTCATTTTATTAAAAAAATCAGTGATTATCATTCACCCAATCCATTCTCTTCAAAATCATCACTTATTTTAGCCCTGACCGCAACAATAACCGCGCAGAGCCATGAAAATTCATTCCTTAAAACTTCAGGGCTACCGAAATCACGAAGATACGGTTGTTGAGTTTGCACCCCATATCAACCTCATTACAGGGCCGAATGGATCTGGCAAAACCAATCTCATTGATGCGATTCACTACCTTTGTATGACCCGCAGTTTTGTGGCATCGAGCGACCGCTATATTGCCCATCACGACCAGAAATATTTTATGATTCACGGGCAGTTTCAGGGTGAAATTCGTTCCTCGTTTAAAATTAGCTGCAATTATTCCCGCGGTGAAGGAAAAAAATTTTTTGTAAATGACAGTCCGCTCGACCGTTTTTCCGATCTGATCGGGATGGTGCCGGTAGTGGTTCTCAGCCCCGAAGACCTGAAGCTGACCAGTGACGGCCCGATTGAACGGAGAACATTTTTGGACAGCATGATCAGCCAGATTTCATCTGCCTATCTGAAAAATCTCATCGAATACCGCAAAATCAGAAAACAGCGTAACAAACTGCTGCAGGAATTTCAGGGTGCGGTTTCAACTCTTCGCACTCATCTTGAACCGTGGGATATTCAGCTTGCAAAAAGCGGCTCGGACATCATTCATAAACGGGCCGAGGTATTAGAGCGTTTCAAAAAATACCTCGCCCTGCAATATCGCACGATTACCGGGCTGGAACTGGAACCCTCCCTCGAATACCAGACCATCAGCAAGAATCTCACTTCTCAGGAGGAGATTAAAGATGTTTATATGCGGATGCTTGATGAGAATTTTGAAAAAGAGGCGGAGCGTGAGCAGACCCTCATTGGCCCACACCGCGATGAAGTGGTTTTTTTTCTGGGTGATATGGAGTTGAGAAATTACGGCTCTCAGGGGCAGCACCGGCTGTTTTCAATGGCACTGAAAATGGCTCAGCTTTTCTACTACTCCGACGAATTGGACGATCTCCCGATCATGCTTCTGGATGATGTGTTTGGCAATCTTGATCAGCGAAAAACCGATATTATTACCGAGACGCTGAATAAACACTCCGGACAAACGTTTATAACTTCAGCTTCAGAGCGGCCTTTTGAAGAAGAGTCCTTTCGCAACAAAAATGAAAATTCCTGGTTTACCGTTAATAGCGGTACCGTAAAACAAAAGTTTTAGATGGCCTTCGGACGAAAACCAAAATCGATGAATGAACTGTTGAAGGAATTTATGAAACGAATTCCCCGGCAGGCAGAACTGAAAAGGGGTATGGTTTTACATATTTGGCCCGAGGTGGTGGGTGAAAATATTAATGCAGCAACTAAAAAAGTACGTTTTGAAGGATCGAAACTGATTGTAACGGTCACTTCAGAAGCATGGCGGTATGAACTGCATGCTAACCGATTTTCTGTTGCAAAAAAATTGAATGAGCGCGTGGAATCGAATGTGGTAAAAGAAATTATCGTGCGCACATGATTTATTATTGATTATCTTTAAGTTGTCATGACGTTTTTAAAATTCATATCAGATCGCTTCAAACAGTTCTTTTCGGGAGACGGCCCATCGAAATCCGAAGAGACCAAAAGCAGTGAACTGGAAGGCAGGGAAAAGGTAATTGCTTTCAGTATTGCTCTCTTTTTTGCTCTTTGCCTCTGGTTCATTGTGAACCTGAACCGCGATTTTACCGTCTCGATCAATGTACCTATTCACCTTTCAAATTTACCTGATGACCTGATTGTGAGCAACGAAATTCCAGCAACAGCCAGAGTCAATATTTCGGGGGAGGGGTGGAAACTGATTTCGGTTTATAGTAATCCCCCCCGTGTGGTAGTAAATGCCGAAGCACAACAGGTAAACCTTAGTGAGCAGGTACGCAACCAGGTGAGCGCTTTTACTGATTTGAATGTGGTTCAGGTGGAACCATCGCAACTAAATATCGAAACGGAACGAAAAACCAGTAAAAAAGTACCCATTTTAAACCGTGTTGACATTTCTTTAAGAAGCCAATATGGATTGCTTCAGGATCCTGTTTTTATTCCCGATAGTGTGCTTGTAAAAGGGGCTGAGTCGAAATTGGCTGAACTCGAAGCGTGGGAAACCGCAAATGTCGAAATTTCCGATGTGAACCGTAGTATGGAACGCGAAGTACAACTGAAAGCCGGGAGTTCATCTTTAATGATTGACCCAACATCAGTAGTGATGCAGCTTGATGTTGCGGAATTCACAGAAGCTGAAATCCGGGTTCCTGTGCGTACGAGAAATCTACCGAGCGGACAGGCCGTTACTTATAATCCATCATCGATCACTGTACGGTTTGATGTGCCAATAGAACAATACTCAGAAATCCAGGGTACACGTCCCTTCAGTGCGTATGTAGATTATTCCGTTATTGAGGGAGACGATTCAGGCCGAATTACACCAGAAGTGGAAGTTTCAGAAACTACCGATCAGATTGTGCGGCTCCGGAGCTTTCAGCCTCCGCGGGTATCCTATTTTAGGGTTGTTTCGCAATAGTTCTTTTCTATTAACTCTCTTTCAGAACGATCTCTGAGTAGGTGTTCTGCTCAGAGGCAGATAATCATTGAATACTCCGCTGAAAATTTGATTACATTCTGCGATGACGAAGTGAGGGCAATTTCCGGCGCACATCGTCAATCAGGTCCAAATTGATATCTGATATAGCCATACCCGGCTCGGTGCCGGCATCAGCCAATATGCGACCCCAGGGGTCAATAATCAGTGAATGGCCATGAGTTTTTCGTTTGGTTCCGTGAATGCCGGTCTGGGCCGGTGCAATGACAAAGCAGGTGTTTTCGATGGCGCGTGTGCGAAGAAGGGTTTTCCAGTGGGCTTTTCCAGTGGGCCGGGTGAAAGCGGCGGGAACACATATCAGATCCGCCCCTCCATCGACAAGTTTTCGGTACAGTTCGGGGAATCGTACATCGTAACAGATAGATAACCCAATGGAGACAGCTTTATCGTCAGTGCCTTCAATACGACCCACAACTGGCATCGGGTTGCCCGCCTCCACCGTTTCTGATTCGCAGTAGCTCTCGTTGTCAGACAGGGTGACATCAAACAGGTGGATTTTATCATATTTGGCTGTGATTTCTCCTTTGGGGTTCACAAGGATGGCACGATTAAACACTTTACCGCTCTTGGCACGCACGGGAAATCCACCGGCCATAATGGTGACCTGATATGTTTTTGCCCATTGCGGTATTTGCTCCATCACTGCTTGCGAGATTGGTTCAGCCTGTCGATGTTTCTCTTTTTCATCGCCCATAAAAGGAAAGTTTTCAGGAAGCGCAATGAAATCAGCATTTAGGCCAGCGGCTTTTTCAACAGCATTTTTGGATTGTTTCATGCTTTCGGAGAGATCGGGCTGGCTGTTAAGCTGTATAGCAGCGGCAATAAATGTTGACATGGTTTTTTTGTTTCTGGTTCGTGAAATCTGCCTTTAATATGAGAAACTTTTATCTGATTTTCAGAAACCGGAAAATCAAAAAGTTCTTTGCCTTCATTTCAAGTATCAGGTATAATAGGAGATAAATTAAATTAATATGCATCTAATGAAATATTCATTTTTTCTGACTCTGACCGGATTTCTTTGGCTGATTTTATCCTGCACAAATTCAATGCAACAACCAACCGGCGGAGAGGACCGTCCGGATATCGCTTCGTTCAGTAATGAAGACAGGATTACGACATACACTCAGAATCCGAGATACTGGCAATTTAAAGGGGAGCCGGTGCTGCTGCTGGGAGCCACTGATCAGGACAATCTCTTTAACCATCCCGATATCTGGCCATTCGGGCTGGAGTCGCATCTGGACCTGATGGTAAAAAATGGCGGGAATTATGTACGAAACACTATGTCGAGCCGCGATCATGGAAACCCTTGGGCTTTTGGCCGCAATGATGAAGGCCTGTACGACCTGACCACCTGGAGTGATGAGTACTGGAGCCGGTTTGAGAATTTTTTAGACCTGACTCTGGAGCGGGAAATCATTGTGCAAATTGAAATCTGGGACCGTTTTGATTTTGCCCGCGATCCCTGGCAGCTCAATCCGTTCAACCCGAAAAACAATGTAAATTACACAGCGGATGAAAGCGGCCTTCCTGAAGAGATCGAAACACATCCCGGCCAGCGTGAAAATCCGTTTTTCAGAACTCCGCCTGATTTTGAGGATAATCCCATCGTACTTGATTTTCAGAACGCCTATTTGGAGAAACTCCTGAGTATATCTCTTCCATATCCTCATGTGCTCTACTGTATCAGCAATGAAACCAACGAGTCGCCTTTATGGAGTGATTACTGGGCTGAACTAATCCGGGAGCGTGCAGAAGAGAACGGACTGACTGTTCACATAACCGAAATGTGGGATGCCTGGGACCTCTCCGATCCTGAGCATGATGCGACGTTCGACAAACCTGAGCTCTACACTTATGTGGACATCTCTCAGAATACACATCAACAGGGACAGACCCACTGGGACAACGCACAGCAGGTCCGAAACGAACGGCTGGCAGACGGGCAACGGCCCATGAACAATGTGAAAATTTACGGAGGCACCCATCACGGACACAGCTTTGAGGAGGGCACGAACAAATTGTGGCGTAATATTTTTGGCGGATTTGCATCTTCCCGTTTTCATCGTACTTCAAATCCATTTAATCCATCTGGAATCGGGCTGAATCCGCTTGCGCAGATTCAGCTTAAAAGTTTGCGAATGTTTACCGATGAGATGAATCCGTTTGAAAGTGAACCGGCAAATCACCTGCTTTCGAATCGGGAGGAGAACGAGGCGTATGTATTTTCGGAGGAAGGCAGCCTGTATGCAGTCTATTTTCCAAATGGAGGAACAGTAACGTTGGATACCTCTGCTGCTTCGGGCAGTTTCACTCTCAAATGGATGGACATCATGAAAAGCGAGTGGCAGGAGGAAATACTGCTTGAAGAGGCAGATACTGTGGAATTAACAGCTCCATCGGATGGTCCCTGGGCTGTATTGATTCGTTGAATAAGAAATTATTAAATAAAAAAGGAGTGTCTGCTGTGAACAGTTTGTATGCAATCAGTCAATTTAGATTTTTGAAAATAACATCGAAAAGAGTTGAAACGGTTTCTGAACAGGAAAAAGAATGAAAAAACTTACAGATAAAACGGCCATTATAACCGGAGCAACCAAAGGAATGGGACGAGCTATTGCTGAGCGGTTTGCCGAAGAGGGCGCAAGTGTGGTAATGGCAGGCCGCAGCTCGGATTTGGGAAACGATGTAGTGGAAACGATCAGAAAAAAAGGAGGGAATGCTCTGTTTGTAAAAACCGATGTTCGTAATCAAGAAGAGAACAGGGCTCTGGTTGAAGTTGCCCTGGAAGCTTTTGGGAGTGTAGACATTGTGGTAGCCAATGCCGGGATGCTGGGACTTGGGTCACTCACTGAAGTACCTGTTGAAACCTGGCATAAAACGCTGGATACCAATCTGAATTCAGTGTTTTATTTGCTGAGGGAAAGCATTCCGCACATGCAGCAGAAGGGCGGAGCAGTCGTGGTTACCGGCTCCATTGCCGCGCATAAAGGGTTTCCCAATCACGCCGCCTATAACGCAAGCAAAGGTGCGGTTCAGGCTCTTGTGAAGCAGCTGGCTGTGGATTATGCACCGCAGGTCCGGGTCAACCTGATACAACCCGGAGCGGTGGATACAGAGCTGTATCGTTCTTCAGCTGTTGCCTTTCCCAATGCTGATACCATCCTTGATGAAGTACCGGGAAGTCTGCCCATGAAACGAGTGGGCATTCCTGAAGATATCGCCAAAGCGGTTCTCTTTTTGGCCAGTGACGATGCTTCCTGGATCACCGGAACAGTGCTGACTGTGGATGGAGGCGCTTCGGCTGCAGGTTAACTGTTTCGGTTTTGAAATGAAATTCTCAGTGTCCATCCCGGGAGCTGAGTGTGATGATTGAACGAAAGAGTCCGCCCTGGAGCTGTCCTCACCAATATCCACCGGTCTGTTTTGATAAATGTACCTGCAATAAAGCCCGCACATCCACCAATTAACGCTCCAGCCAGTGTATTTGAAATGATCACTGCTGCTTTGTCATCATAAAGGCAATATTCTTCTGTATCGCACTTCTCGTAAGCGAATGATGCGGCTGCTCCCAATAAAAGGCCACCTGACACTCCGCCAATCAGCATTCCTTTAAAACTGTTCCTTTTTCTGCCTTGGCTTACATAAGCTCTTCTGACCGAATGAACAGGAATCCGATAGTCCTGGTTGCTGCTGTGGATATATATTTCGGACGGATTTAAATTATAAACTGTACCGGTCACTTTTATCATATCCGGGACAGTTGTTTTGATTTTGACTCTGTCTCCTTCTTTTAAATTTAAATTTTGACCAAATACCGTGAAGGGCATCAGCCATAACAGACAGATCCAAATGAACCCTATTATCATCACCTTAATCCTTCTTGAAATTTGTACTTTAAAGCCTGATGCAATCAATTAAACCAGAAGTGTGGTCAACCGGTGAGTCGCCGGCAAAGAAGCTGTGCCGGTTTATTCTTCCCAAAGATTTATACAGAAATTCATCTCATCATTGGAACATTAAGAAATAAATATGGTTTCGGCAATAGTTCCAGGCCACCAGGAAAAAAATGGGATCTGATAGAAGGGCAAAAGCAAAAATGACACCACCGGAATTTAAACCCAGATCTAAACCGCATTTCTCAGTACACCGTGAAAAGCCTCGGGTCTTCCGCAGGTAAGACAACAAACCTACTTCAATCGGCATCATTTGTTATACAATTTTTTCTAAAAATGGTAATTTAACATGTGGTAAGATGGGGTACCTTCTTATCATCGGTTCGATGCCCATGACTCTAACCGATTGATCCACCATTCCCATTCTTTGTTTGCCCCGGCTCTTCCGCCTTTTACGCCTCGTGCTTTTGACCATAACAGCATAAAAGCTCCGGACACAATTCCGGCTTGTTCCAGTTGCTGCCATAATTCCTCATCCAACGAATAACCCAAATGTGTTTCCAGCATGGAGCGATATTTGAGCAGAACAGTTTCTTTAGAATCTGCCAGTCTCGATGCATTTACGGCCAGGAACCAGCCGATATCGACTGTACACGGTGCGTGACCGGCAAATGCCCAGTCTAACAAGCATAACCGGCCATCTCTCTCTTTGGCAAAATTGGCAATTTTGGTATCTCCATGTACCAGCGTGCGGGGCAGGTCTTTCCATGGACGGGTAATCTCGCCTGCAGGCAGCAGGAAAAGCTCCTGCAGGTGATCCGGCAGAAGTTCCATCGCCATTTCCCAGCTTTCTTTGACCATCTGAGGTAAACTCTCCGCCCAGATACCTGTGTAGTTCAGATGATCCAGCGGCCCCATGATGTAGATAAAATCCTCCATTTGATGCAGCCACGGCAGGGATTCCAAGGCCGGTGATTCCCAATATCCGGCATGTAATTCAGCCAGTTTATCGAGCATAAGATCCTGATCACGTTGGTCAAGTTCGATTCGTTCACTCGGAAACAGTCCTCCGGACAGATCTTCCATTAATAATCCAATTTTTGAAGGAGTTACACCGATCATATGATAGGGTAGAAAAAAAATCTCAAAAACAGATTCGAGTTCCGGAACATTGAGAATGGCCGCCTCCCGCCCCAGGGTGTCCCCGGTTCGGAATGAAAACCAGTCTTCGTTCAGGTTAACCTCCTTGAGAATCAGGCTGGTTTCCCGGCCACCGGAGTGCAGTAATTGTATCCTGGAAAATTCAGCTCCGGAAAAACCATCCGTTTCTATTGGATCAATGGTCAGGTCTGAAAATGGCCCAAATTGCGATTGAAGTTCTTTGGCATCTTTCAACAATTCTACTGATTGTATGTGGTGTGGTCGTTTTGACATAGCTGAGGTTGATTGATTTTAAAAATATCAGGAATAACTTATGATTCAACAGGATTTCCTTTCCGTTTCAAAGCGCCAGGTCGCTTAACACGTACTTCAAAATTCTTATCTCGAAATCACGCTAAGATACTAATGGAGTATGATCCATATTTGCCCATTCGCCCATCGATCCATCGTACAATTTTACATCAGGGTAGCCAAGCATCTTCAGGCAGAAGAACGTAAAGGAAGCCCGGACACCTGCCTGGCAGTGAACAACGGTGGTTTTATCCCTGCTTACACCATTCTGATCGAGCAATGCCCGCATCTCCTCTTCTGACTGAAAAAAGTTTACTCCCTCATACTGTTTTGATTGCGACAGCATCCGATTCCATTCCAGGTGGATCGCCCCGGGAATATGACCTCCCCGCCTGTTTTTTCCAACTTCCGTGCCCTCATATTCTGATTTTCTGCGTACATCCAATATTTGAACATCGCGGTTGTCATACCTCTCCAATAGTTCATCCATGGTGATATTGACAGAAGGATTTTCATGGACGGAATAGGGACCACCGGCAGCTTTGGCCTCCGTAACTGTACATGATACGGGTAATCCGGCCGCTACCCATGCCTGCCATCCTCCGTTGAGGAGCCTTACCTTTTTGTGTCCGTAATACTTCAAAAGCCACCATAGCCTTGTAGCATATTGATTGTCCCACTCATCATAGCAGATCACCTCTGTATTCGAATCAATTCCCATTTCGGACATCAGTCTTGAAAACTCCTCTGCACCCGGCAAATATTTGCCTAACTCACCGTTTTGTTCAGATTTGAGATAGGAGTGCCCGGGTCGCATGATAGCGTTTGGAATATGGGCTTTGATGTATGCATTTTCATTCTTTTGACAATCAACAATAACAGTATTGCCATCTTGTAAATGATTTGAAAGCCACTGAGTATCTACCAGGAAGTTATTATTTACAGGTTTCATAGTGTTCTGATTAAAAGGTTATTGGTTTATAGGCCATCCGCTGTTTTCAATCATCCGTACTCAAAATTGCTTTTGACCTGACCCAATGTAGAGTTACAGTCTTATAAATTGAAATTGTATATTATTCAGTAGCCTATAAATATATTTATATCATGATCAATTTAGAGTGGATACGGACTTTTCGAATGGTGTACATAAAAGGCTCTTTAACCAAAGCTGCACAGGAATTGTCCATAACCCAACCAGCGGTGAGCCAGCACATAGCTGCGCTTGAAGTGTATACCGGCAATAAATTATTCATCAGGAAATCCAAGGGGGTAGAACCCTCAGATTATGCCCGCACCTTCAATAACATGATTGCCAATTCCCTGGATGAATTGCTGGAAGTGGAGGGTTCACTTCTAACCGATGCCATAAAACAAACACCTTTTTTGAATATTGGCATTTCAAAGCACCTTTACCCTTCCATATTGCAGGATAAAATTCATGCACTGGATCCTATCGTTCATCTCATTTTTGATTCAACCGATAAACTGATCAAAGATACAGAAGAGGGAAATTTGCATTACGCAATCGTCCCCGGCACTGTTAACTATTTTGATATCATTTGTCATGAGTTATTTGAGCAGCGCCTTATCCTTGTACATACTCCCGACATCGAACTGACAATCTTTGAGGAACTTTTTGAAACAGACAGGAAGCAGGCCGAAAAATGGCTATCAAACCAGCAGTGGTATTCACACCGGTCGGTTACGCCCTTCATCAAGCAGTTTTGGATGGATCTGTTTGATAAAAAGCGCCCGGAAATTGTGCCCTACCGGGTCATTCCAGATGAGATGGAAGTGCTTGTCCAACTGGCGAAGGGGTCCGGGCTGGCTCTCTGTTTTGATACTAATGCGAAATCGTTTATCAACGATGGCACGCTTAAATCATCGAAGATTACCCCGTCCATTGCCCGGGATGTCGCATTATTAGCAAACCGTAAAAAGACAAAGCAGGAGTTCACAAAAAACTTTATATCTCTATTAACGTCATAGGGGTAGAAGGTTACGCTCGAAATCCGGTAAATTCAAATAACATAACAAGTAAAGGATCTGATTAAATTATCTGTTCTGAGACGGACAGATTAATTACCATATCCCAATCCTTGCTGATGAAATAAGTTTTTTGACCTCATACCTGTTGGATTTCCGAATAGAAGGCGTAGTTTTCCCATTCTATAGATCATAGAGGGTTGGCGGTTTGTTTTGACGGGTTCTGACGAGCGTTAAGACTAAGATCCAGTGGTGCGTCAGGCAGGTGTGATGGCAAAGCTGAATCCTGATCGTGTTCATTTGCACTTCCAACTAACACAGAACTTTTTTAGGTTCCAAGATTAAAGGCAATTAATGATTTTTTAGCAGCTACATGACCATAACCAATAAGATTGACGACTTTCTTTACGAGCTTTTTCCCGGTACGGAAAACGATTCAGAAAAGCTCACTGATGCCGTCAAGAGATTCTATTCAGTTGGCCCATTTGAACCGAAGGTAGAAAGAAAGGATGATCAGATTCACATCACTCTGGATGTTGACAGAATTGAAGCCGACAAGGACAAATATGCAAAGCTGGTATCCCTTGCTGACAACCAGCAGTTTGACCAGGCAAAAGAGCTGGCAGAGGAGCTGATCGAAGGTGCTCCAAATATTTCGGAGTATCATCGCATTCTCGGACAAATTCATTCCGATACCGGAGACCAGGAAGCCGCTATCGATACATTGATTGATGCCCTGAAGTGGAATCCGAAAAACGAGTGGGCACTGATTATGATGGGTAACATTTATGCCAGGCATAAGAAGGATGTGGAAACTGTCATGACCTTTTATAACGAAGTACTTGCCATCAAACCGGATGACCATCTGACATTGAATAATATTGCTGTGCAGCTCATGGAATCCGGCAATCTTGACCAGGCAAAAGCCACCTTCGAGAAGGCAAGAACAAGGTGTTTATTACGCATGAATCCTGCAAAGAAGCGTTTATGAACCACTTCAAAAAAGATGCTGACAAGCTGAAGCGGCGGGGTGTGCCGGATGAAAACATTCGAAAGTACATGGAATCGATCTATGATGGATTGAACCGGCAGGTGTTTAACACACCGATTGACCTGTTCATTGAAGACCGCATCTATCAACGCCACCAAGAGCTTCATCCTTACCAGTTTCACTCGCTCTATGCCAATGTGATGGAAGGAGCCGACGCCGTAACACGAAAGGAGACAATCAAAAGAGATATTATGAACTCAGATCTATAAAAAGCCTGAAATTCATGATCAATTTTGATGTATATCTGATAAAATACATTCTATCTGATGTTTCCATTACGATAGTTAAACATTGTACCTAACCCTTTATAGTAAATCAAAGAAATTCAATATAAATCGGTTTAACAAAAGTCACAATGCCCATAAAAAAATCAGACCTTTACGCTTCCATTTGGAAATCTTGTGATGAACTTCGGGGAGGGATGGACGCCTCGCAGTACAAGGATTATGTGCTCACCATGCTCTTTCTCAAATATGTGTCGGATAAGTACGCCGATGACCCGTATGGCCTGCTGGATATTCCGGAGGGCTCCACGTTTGATGATCTGGTGGAGCTGAAGGGCAATCCTGAGATTGGTGATAAGATCAACAAGCAGATTATTGCACCGATTGCTGAGGCGAATGAACTCCGGGGCGTGATTGACCAGACCGATTTCAACGATGATGAGAAGCTGGGCAGCGGCAAGGAGAAGGTGAACCGGCTCAGTAATCTGATCGGGATTTTCCAGGATGCCAATCTGAGTTTCGGGCAGAATAACGCGGGCGATGATGACCTGCTGGCGATGCCTACGAATACCTGATGCGGAACTTTGCTACCGAGTCGGGCAAGAGCAAAGGACAGTTTTATACGCCGGCTGAGGTATCGCGGATTCTGGCAAAAGTGATTGGTGTGGAAAATGCCGATAGCCCGGCAATGACCGCATACGATCCAACAGCGGGATCGGGATCGCTGATTCTGAAAGTGGCCGATGAGGCTCCGGTGGATATCACCATCTACGGGCAGGAAATGGATGTGGCGACCACCGCCCTGGCGAAGATGAACATGGTGCTGCACAATCGGCCCGAGGCCGTGCATGATATCATGCGGGGCAATACGCTGGCCGATCCCAAGTTCACTGAACAGGGATCACTCAAACGCTTTGATTATGTAGTAGCCAATCCGCCATTTTCCTTTAAATCATGGACCAACGGGCTGGAACCTGAGAATGATCCCTACAATCGCTTTGAGGGCTTTGGTATCCCACCATCCAAGAACGGTGATTATGCATTTCTGCTCCATATCGTAAAGTCTCTAAAGAGTACGGGAACAGCTGCAGTGATTTTGCCTCATGGCGTATTGTTCCGGGGTAATGCGGAAGGACGCATCCGCGAAAATCTGGTCAGTCGCGGCTATATCAAAGGGATCATTGGTTTGCCGGCCAACTTGTTTTATGGAACGAGTATTCCGGCGTGTATCCTGGTGCTGGATAAGGAGCAGGCCGGCTCGCGCAAGGGCATTTTTATGATTGATGGCAGCGAAGGCTACCTCAAGGATGGAAACAAAAACCGGCTTCGGGAGCGGGATATCCACAAGATCGTGGATCTGTTTCGCGGGCAGAAGGAAGAGTCCGGCTACGCCCGTTTTGTGCCGAATGAGGAGATCCGCGCCAACGAGTACAACCTCAACATCCCCCGCTATATCGACAACAGCAGCGAGGAGGATATTCAGGATATTGAAGGCCATCTGAAGGGTGGTATTCCCGGGCGGGATGTGGAGGGCATGAACCGATTCTGGGAGGTCTATCCCGGAATCAAGGATACGCTGTTTGAACCGCTCCGTGACGGCTATCTGAAATTGAGGGTGGAGAAGGACGCCATCAATGAGACGGTGTTTGCTGATCCGGAGTTTAGACGGTACAGCACGGAGCTGTCGGAGTTGTTTGAGGGATGGAAAACGGCTCATTACGAATCCATGAAAACCATTGATGAAGATACCCGGCCCAAAGAGTTTATTACGGAGATCGCCGAAGACCTGCTGGATCGCTACCGGGGCAAGGCACTGATCGATCCCTATGATATTTACCAGCACCTGATGAACTACTGGTTTGATACCCTGCGCGATGATGTGTACATGATTGTGGAGGAAGGATGGACGGCCACATTGGAGCCGGTGCGCAACAGCAAGGGGAAGATCAAGAAAGGTGAATTTACCTGCGAGCTGATCCCCAATGAGCTGGTGATTGACCGCTACTTTGCACATGAGAAAGCACAAATTGAGGAGCTAAAGCAGACGCAGGAAACGGCGGCCCAAACCATGGAAGAGCTGGAGCAGGAACATGCGGTGGATGATGGCTTATTGGATGAAGCACGGAGCGATGCCGGTAACGTAACCAAAGGCGAGCTCACCCGGCGCATGAAAGAGATTAAAGGCGATCCAGACTGTGCGGAGGAGTAAGAAATCATGAAGCAGTACAAATCCGCCTACGACAACGAGAAGAAAGCCAAAAAGGCGGTAAAGGAAGCCGAGAAGCAACTGGACAAGCAGGTGATTGAAAAGTACCCGCAGCTCAGTGAGGATGACGTGAAAACCCTGGTGGTGGACGACAAATGGCTGCCTGCCATCAAAGGACAGATAGACGGCGAAGTGGGAGCGATCTCCCGAAGCCTCACCCAGCGGGTGAACGAGCTGGCCGGCCGGTACAACAAAGCCGTGGTGGAAATTGATGAGGAAGTGGACGAGCTGGAAGGCAAGGTGAACCGGCACCTTTCGCAGATGGGGATCACGTAGTTTAAATCAGGGGTTAAGGGTGTTGAACCACGGATTTTTCGGAATGCACAGATTAAAGGATTAGAAACACGGATTAATAGGATTTCACTGATTGCACGGATTTTTTATTTTGATCTGAGAAATCCCTAAATGCGTGCAAATCCGTGATTCAGACAATGAGGCTAAATTAAAGGCAACCTATTATGACCAAGCTCAAACACAAAGAGATTACTGAGAAAATCATCGGGGCGTCTTTTGAGGTGCACAAGTTTCTGGGGAATGGATTCCAGGAGGTTATTTACCAGCGGGCGCTCGAGTGGGAATTCAAGCAGGCAAAGTTACAGTTTGCACGGGAAATTGAGCAGGATATCTTTTATAAAAATTTGAAAGCACCAATCGGTACACGCCGTGCCGATTTTGTGGTGGAAGAGAAGGTGCTTGTGGAGATCAAAGCGATAAAAGAGCTGGAGGATGTGCACCTGGCACAGGCTCTGAACTACTTAAAAGCATACAGACTGGAGGTTGGGTTGCTGATTAATTTTGGAAGTAAATCATTGACGTTTAAAAGACTGGTGTTGTGAAGGTGGTTGAAACACAGAATATGGGTTTTGAAACACGGATTAGACGGATGACACAGATGGCACAGATGGCACTGATGTTTTTATATGGGCAATAGTTGGGGGTGCCGGGCACTACCTCATCCGTGAAATCCTTCAATCCGTGCAAATCCGTGATTCAGACAATGGGGGTTGTATGGAACTGATGACTGAAGAGAAGAAAGGATTAAAGAGAACGGTTTTTGGATTGATGCCTGAGGATTGGGAGATTCACCAATTAATTGAGGTTGGTGAAGTAATAATGGGGCAATCACCACCAGGATCTTCTTACAATCAGATAAAAAAGGGTGTGCCCTTGATTAATGGCCCAACGGAGTTTACAAATCTATTCCCCAAAAAGATTCAATGGACGACAAAAGCAACTAAATTTTGTAAATCAGATGATATATTAATCTGTGTAAGAGGAAGTTCTACTGGGAGAATAAATATATCAAATGATGAATATTGTATTGGCCGAGGTATAGCAGCAATCCGAGCAAAACAAAAAAACTCTAACAAATTTCTCGAATACCAAGTTAGAAATGCGGTCACAGAAATAGTTTCAAAAACAAGTGGTTCTACTTTTTCAAATGTAGATGGTAAAACTCTTAAGTGTATTAAAATTCCCCTTCCCCCAACCCTCGAAGAACAACAAGCCATTGCCTCGGCCCTCAGCGATGTGGATAAACTGATCCGCTCCCTCGACGGGCTGATCCAAAAAAAGCAGGCGATCAAAAAAGGCACCATGCAGCAGCTCCTGACGGGCAAAAAACGCCTGCCCGGGTTTGATGGGGAGTGGGAGGTGAAGAAGTTGGGGGAATGCTTCGATTTTTTGAAAACAGGTACACAATCCAGGAGTGACCTGAACTCACACGGTGATGTCGGGTATATTCATTATGGTGATATCCATTCCAAATGGGATCTCTTTCTTGACTGTGATAATCAGGCAGTTCCTAAAATCGATATTGGAAAGGTTAAATTTTTACCAAAACTTCAGCAAGGTGATCTGATAATTGCTGATGCATCCGAGGATTATGAGGGTGTGGGCAAATCAATCGAGATTAAAAATATTGGTGAGAGAAATATAGTAGCCGGATTGCACACAATGTTATTGAGAGCAAAAAAAAATCAATAGCTGATGGGTTTAAAGCTTACATCACTTCAATTGAAACAGTTAAAAGAAAGCTTGCTCAGATTGCAACCGGAACAACTGTTTATGGTCTTTCAAAAACCAAATTGAAAGAAGTGGAGGTCTTACTTCCAAAATCAAACGAAGAACAAAAAGCCATCGCCCAAATCCTGTCCGACATGGACCGGGAGCTCAAAACCCTCTGCCAAAAGCGGGAGAAGTACGTGCAGATAAAGCAGGGTATGATGCAGCAATTACTCACCGGGAGAATTAGGATTTATAGGATGGAAGGATGATAGGATTTGGGATGTGTGTAAAAAGTAATCCTACAATCCTAAAATCCAACAAATCCTAATACAGACGAGGTGGATGGAAGGATGATAGGATTTTTTTTGACAGGAGTTTAATCCCTTAATCCTACATTCCAATAATCCCATTAATCCTAATTCTGACGGTGTGGATGGAAGGATGATAGGATTTGGGATGTGTGTAAAAAGTAATCCTACAATCCTAAAATCCAACAAATCCTAATCCTGACGGTGTGGATGGATATTTAAAAAAATCCTATCATCCCATAATCTTACAAATCCTAATACAGACAGCAAGAGAATGAAACACAAGCAACTAACCCACACCATCATCGGGTGTGCCATGAAGGTGCATTCCACTCTGGGCAGCGGTTTTCAGGAAGTGATTTACCAGCGAGCCATGGCTATTGAGATGACAAAGCAGAACCTGGCGTTTGAGAGGGAACTGGAAATGGATATTTTTTATGAAGAACATCTGATCGGGACACGTAGGGTCGACTTTTTCGTGGAAGACAAAATCATGACAGAATTGAAAGCCGTATCACAGCTGGACGATCTCCACCTGGCACAGGCAATGAACTATTGCCAGGCGTACAACCTGCCAATCGGGCTGCTGATCAATTTCGGATCACGAAGCCTGGAGTACAAGCGGGTGTATAACATAAACCATCCGGACAATGATTAGGATTTATGGGATGGAAGGATGTTAGGATCTTGTTTTTTTACAGACGTTTAATCCTGCAATCCTAAAATCTTACAAATCCTAATCCTGACAATGAATAAACTACTGTTTCGTTTATTTCGTTTATTTAAGTAGATTATCACCAATAAAGGGAAAACAAACGAACGGATAAGAACATGGAAGCTTTAAAACTACCCACACGCAAAGAACAGAAGATTGCGCGGGAGAATAAGGAAATATTCGAACGTATCGCCGGAAGGCTAAAGAAATCAACCAAAGAAGTTGAAATCGGTGTGCGTGGTGAGAAAGATCACGTGAAGATTCCTGTATCCGCATTTCGTTTTTTAAGTACGATCCTGGAGCATATGGCCGCCGGTAAAGCTGTATCCATCATCCCGGCTGATGCGGAAGTAACCACACAGCAGGCTGCAGATATGCTGAATGTGTCGCGCCCGCATGTGGTAAAACTGCTGGAAGAAGGAGAACTTCCATTTCATAAAGTAGGCACACATCGTCGAATCAAGCTTAAAGATTTGGAAGTCTATCGTGCCAGGATGGAGAAAGAACGTGAAGAGGCATTGACGGAGCTTGCAAAACAAGCCCAGGAATTAGACATGGGGTACTGAGGGTATGCATTCAGGTAAGTTCAGAGTACTACTTGATGCGTGCGTTTTATACCCGGCCCCGATAAGAGATCTATTATTAACGTTTGCAGGTTTTCGTTTCTACCAGCCGCTTTGGTCACAAGAGATTCAAATCGAATGGAAACGTAACCTGTTGGCAAACAGGCCAGATCTATCCGAAGATCAACTGAATTGGACAATTGAGAGAATGAACGACTCTTTTCCCGGGGCAAATGTAACTAATTATAAACAGTACATTTCTAATATAAGTCTGCCGGATGCAGATGATCGACATGTTGTTGCAGCGGCAATAAAGGGGAAAGCAGATGTTATTGTGACATTTAACCTGAAGGATTTTCCTTTAACCAAAATTAAATCTTTCGGTATAGAGGTAGTATACCCTGATAAATTTGTTCTTAATGTAGTAGATTTAGACAGACAAACAGCCATTCAAGGCTTTAAAAAAATGGTTAATCGATTAAAGAATCCACCTTTATCAGATGAAGATGTACTGAAGACTCTTGAAACAAGTGGGATTACCAGAGGGGCAATCAAACTGCGAAAACTATTAATATAATGTACTTATTTAAGTTTTCCGCCTTTTTCTTAAATAAGAATCGCGCTATTTAACTTTTTTCAGAAAAACGTAAATAACTCATGACTGACGTTGGCCAAGTAGAACGAAACACGCAAAACCGGGTAGTTAAACTATTTGCCGATAAGCTGGGCTACGACTACCTGGGTGACTGGCAAGATCGACGGGGGAACGCCAATGTAGAAGAGGGATATCTTCGATCATTTCTGAAAAAACAGGGCTACAAGGCGAAGGTCATTGATAAAGCCGTTCATGAACTCACCAAAGCGGCCGGCGTTCAAACGGAAGATCTGTATGACAGCAATAAGGCGGTATATAATATGCTTCGCTATGGCGTAAGCGTAAAGGCCTCCGTTGGGGAGAATAGTGAGACCGTTCATTTTATAGACTGGAAAAATACAGAGAATAATCAATTTGCGGTAGCAGAGGAGGTTACCGTTCGCGGACTCAATGATAAGCGTCCGGGTGTGGTGCTCTACATCAACGGAATTGCCGTGGGGGTGATTGAACTGAAAAGATCCAAGGTTGCCGTGGAGAAAGGGATTTATCAGAACCTGGACAATCAGCGGGATGATTTCATCAAACCGTTCTATAATACGATGCAGCTGGTGATGGCCGGGAACGATTCTGCCGGACTGCGATATGGCACAACGTTGACAAAGGCCAAATACTACCAGGAGTGGAAAGAGAAATCCGATGAGGAGTTTGAGTACCTTCTTGACAAACTCAATAAGCATGAAATTCCGCTCATCTCATCGCTGGGGAACCATGAAGCAGGTGCTCAGTTCCAAGGATCGGCTTAACAAGATCGTTACAGATATCTTCTCAGATTTTCAGAGAATTTCACGACTCGATGACGGCAAAAGTAATGCCTTATTGGTTGCTTCTTCCGTGTTGGAAGCCTGTAAGTACTATGAATTGTTTCAGTCAACCGACCTGCGCGGATATTGCGCGGTGGTCACCTCCTATCAGCCCAATCCAAACGACATCAAGGGGGAAGAGACCGGAGAAGGGGAAACCGAAGAGCAGCTGAAATATCGCATCTACACGGAGATGCTGAATGGGAGAACCACAGAAGAATTTGAAAAAGAAGCCAAACGTAAATTTATTGAAGAGCCGGCGCGGATGAAGTTGTTAATTGTGGTGGGCAAACTATTAACAGGCTTTGACGCTCCGCCCGCAACTTATCTCCACATCGATAAGTCGATGCAGGATCACGCTCTGTTTCAAGCGATCTGCCGCGTGAACCGTTTGCATGATCCGGGGAAAGAGTACGGATACATTATAGATTACAAAGATCTTTCCAGAGTCTCGAAGAGTCGATCAACACCTACACAAGTGGCGCTTTTGAAGGATACGATAAAGGAGATGTGGAAGGTCTGCTTAAAGATCGTTTTGAACAGGCTAAAGAACGCCTGGATGATAATCTCGATAAAGTGATTGCCCTTTGCGAGCCGGTTCACCCCAGAACCCAGAAGAAGTTTTTCAAATTTTTTGGCACCGAAACAACCGGAAAGACTGAAGAGCAGATCCAGGAAGATGAAGAGAAACGGGTCAGTTTCTACAAGATGGTCAGTTCATTGGTTCGGGCTTATGCAGATATCGCAAATGAGATGAGCAAGGCCGGGTACAGCGATCAGAAAGCCGAGGATATCAAGCACCAGGTGAAGTTCTACTCCGATTTGAAAGAAGATGTGAAACAGGCCAGTGGTGATTATATCGATCTGAAGATCTATGAGCCGGGCATGCGTAATCTGATCGATATGTACATCGATGCCTCCCACAGTCGAAAAGTATCTTCACTGCCTGAAAACTCAGATCTGAAATCAATTATGGACGTAATAAAAAATCAGCGTGAATACTGAACAGTATCAAATTGAAGTCTCCGGTATTGATGTGGATGTGATCAGGAAAGATATCAAAAACATCCATTTGGCGGTTTATCCGCCCACCGGCCGGGTACGTCTGTCTTCCCCGCTTTCCGTAAAAAAGGAGTCGCTGCGCCTGTTTGTAATCTCCAGACTGGGCTGGATCAAGAAGCATAACCGTAACATGAACTCGCAGATCCGCAAGCCCGAGCGGGAGTACATCCAGGGAGAAAGTCACTGGGTGCAGGGGCAGCGCTATCTACTCAACATTGTTGAAAAAAAGGCGGCGCCGAAAGTAGAAATTCGCAATAAAAAGTATCTCGACCTGTATGTTCGTCCCGGCAGTGATAAATCTAAACGTGAGGAGGTAATCAAAGAGTGGTACCGGGAGCTGCTGAAAAGTCAGATTCCTTCGCTTATAAAAAAATGGGAAAAAGAGTTAGGTGTAGAGATAACAGATTGGGGAGTGAGGCAGATGAAAACCAAATGGGGTTCGTGTAACACAGACGACCGGCGCATCTGGATGAACCTCGAGCTGGGCAAAAAGCCTAAACATTGCCTCGAATATGTAGTATTGCACGAGATGATACACCTCAAAGAACGCCACCATAATGAACGCTTCAAAGCTCTACTGGACAAACATATGCCCGGCTGGCAAAGCGTGAGAGAAGAGTTGAATGAGGTGGTTTATTTTTGATTGGCATTGTATAGCCCAATCACCTTTTTCTGTCTTTTTGACGTAGGAGTACTCAAAATGCTCTGTATTTAGCCATAAATCGAAAAAATAGATTGGGTAATAGTCAACCATATTATCCAATCATCACCCCATTTTCTAAAATGACTGTATCACCGAAATAACCATGAATATAGTACCACTTATTAAAACAGATTTTACGCTGTCCGGAGCCAATCCGAAAGCTACCATTGATTAACGATACTGTACCAGATGGGGAAAAGTCGTGCAACAGGTATTGGGAGCCATTTTAAGCTGACTAAATACAGGATAGGGGAGGCTCCCCCATTATTTCCCCATATTATTGCATATTGATAGGAAGTTTTTGGACAAAAAAGAAAGAAAGTGAAAATCGTGAATAGCTAAAAAACGGCTTAAAAGCGGTGCTTACAAGCTATAAATGGTGGTTTTAACTATGTGACCCCGCCGGGACTTGAACCCAGATCTAAAGCTTAGGAGGCTTTCATTCTATCCGGTTGAACTACAGGGTCAGGTAAGTTAGAGAAGAGAGCCGGAGATCGGATTTGAACCGACGACCTACGCTTTACGAGAGCGTTGCTCTGCCCCTGAGCTACTCCGGCATTAAAAAAGTTCTGTTATTGCAGATCTTTCCAACAACAGACCTGAACAGAACCATAAATTTATGTACTTTTCCGTTCTCTTTAAAACTCCAGCCGATGAAAAAAATTTCAGGACTATTCTTTTTTTCTGTATTGCTGCCTGTACTGCTCACCGGTCAGGATTTGCAGCGCTATATCTTCAATTCTGCTCACATGGGAACCCGTTTTTCGGTAACTCTTTATGCCGATGACGAAACAGAAGCGAGTGAAGCCGCAGAGGCTGTATTTGAACGGATCGAGGAGCTGAACCAGTTCATGAGTGATTACCTCGACGATAGTGAACTGAACCGTCTCTCCCGCACATCAGGCAGCGGGGAAGCGATGGAGCTGAGCGATCCTCTCTTTGAAGTGTTACGCGAAGCGTATCAAATATCGGAAAAAACTGACGGACTGTTTGATGTTACCATTGGCCCGCTCACCAAATACTGGCGCTTTTTAAGGCGTATGGCCGAACCGGAATTGCCTTCTGAGGATCAACTCCGGGAGCTGCTGGATCGTGTTGGCTATCAATACATGGAGCTGGACGAGGCCCGGCAATCCGTAAAACTGGAAAAACCGGGAATGGAACTCGATCTTGGCGGCATTGCTAAAGGATATGCAGCCGAAGAAGCGGTGAGAGTTCTCCGAGAGCGAGGGATATACTCTTCATTGGTGGATGGGGGTGGAGACATCACCCTGGGTGATCCACCTCCGGGCAGGGATTACTGGGACGTGGCTATCCCGAAAAATATGGGTCAGAACCAATCGAGCTTTATTTCATTGAACCTGACCGGAAAAACCGTAACCACATCCGGGGATATGTTTCAATTTGTGGAAATTGACGGACAGCGATATTCACACATTATAGATCCGAAAACAGGATTGGGGGCTGTAAGCCAGATTCAGGCCACCGTAATATCAGATAAAGGAACCTGGGCCGATGCTTACGCCTCTGTTCTAACACTGATGGAACCGGAAGAAGGTATCCGCCTTATTGATTCACTTGAAAATACAGAGGCTGTGATTTACATGAATACAGAAGAAGGTGTTCAGGAATGGATGAGTGAAGGTTTTCGCGATTACGTAAGGCAATAATTGAGTACTACAATAAGAAATTACATCAACTCATAAACCGGGAAAATGTTGGAAACCATCTGGATTGTTATAGGTGCACTGTTCATTACTGCAGGAATTATCGGTGCATTTGTGCCAGTGGTTCCCGGGCCTCCTCTCAGTTATATCGGACTTCTCATTCTTCAGTTCACACACGATTATCCTTTTTCATGGTTTTTTTTGGTGTTCTGGGGATTGATTGTTGCAGTAGCAGTTACACTTGAGAGTTTTGTACCCGCAGAAGGCAGTCGCCGGATGGGAGGGAGTAAAATGGGTATCTACGGAACATTTGTCGGTTTTGCAGTCGGGCTTGTTTTCTTTCCGCCGATGGGAATCTTCGTGGGGCCGATCGCGGGAGCCTTTATCGGTGAATTGATTACAGGAAAAAGGTCGGGTTCAGCTCTGAAAGTGGCGATGGGATCCTTTGTGGGATTTCTGATTTCTCTTGTACTGAAGGTGGGCGTTGCGATAATACTTGCCTATTACTTTTTCAGCAATATATAAATCGCTAAACCGAAAATCGTATATCTTCTGAATCGTTATATCCAATGATATTCGATTGAAGCGATGTAAGGACGCAGCGATATTCGATTTTTTGTATTCTTATCGCGACTGCTTCTGGATTCAGAAACAGATCTGTTGAAAAATATTTACTCTTCCTCAAATTCCACACCCATATTAATGTAAATACCAGATATCCGGTCACGCAGAGCGATTGCCCCGTCTGCAGTAACATCGGTTTGCCAAAGATAGAGTGTGTTGAGATTTTGCAGAGATTCCAGATAACTGAGCCCAGCATCAGTAACACCAGTGGCGTAGAGGTTGAGGTATTCCAGGTTTTCGAGTGACTGGACCCGGGCAAGCGTACCGTCTGAAATCCCGGTATGCTGAAGATAGAGCCGGGTGAGATTTCTGAATTCCGGGAGAAGCTCCAGGTCATCATCCTGCACCGATGTTCGGCTTAAATTCAGCCAGGTAATCTGTTCGGAAAGCGGAAGCAGCGCCTCGATATCTTCGGCCGTGACGGAGGTTTTTGATTGAAGTGTGTTTACATGTAAAAATGCTGTGCCTTCTGAAACGGGTGAAATGCGAAACCCGCGGCTTTGGGCTTCTTCAATGATTTGCGGATCGGCCTGAGCGACCTGCACGCGTTCAAAAAACGGCTGTCCACCTACAGTTAATCGTTCGAGGATGGTTTGAATCTCTCCGGGCCTTTCCAGTTCGGTCACCAGCGGATCGGAGGGAGCTCCCTGTTCAATCCAC